>Ga0316204_10000253_pt1 | contig 219755 bp, 154 predicted proteins | sample 6monrhotite_MG_2_FD_205661 | JGI IMG/M metagenome (GOLD analysis project Ga0316204, IMG submission 205661) | Microbial mat bacterial communities from mineral coupon in-situ incubated in ocean water Damariscotta River, Maine, United States -... | ecosystem: Environmental > Aquatic > Marine >... | reverse complement strand
GCGCGGCGCCCCAGCATCCGAGTCGAGATGCGCTGTCGGTACTCATGCGCCCTTGCATGGGACCAGCAAAGCTGGTCTCTTCCCGATCTCACTTAAACCCGTGTCCACTGAACCGGGGGAAGGTCACCTTCGCAGCACGTGCGAAAGTGTGCTGGCATCTGCGCCCGGCATCTACGGGGCAGCCAGCGCCTTTAGGGCAGCGCAGCGCACTGGCCACACCATCGAGGTTGCGCAGCAGAGCTACCTTTCGGTGTATGCCGAGCTAAGCCCGAAGGCCAAGTGCATCGAGGATGCTATCGGTATCCGTGACGTGTGCGAACGCATCATCGAACACGTGGCTACGGGCGGCAGCGTGCGGTAGTCGCGCAGGAGCAAGTCGACGTAGGATCGTTTCCTCGTTGGTCCCGCGCTGTTCCCCGGAAGTGGTTAGAGTGGCGTGCTGGAGCCTGATTGCGTGCATCTAGCCATCGTGAGCTGATTCGCCAAGCGGGTGGGGGTGTGCAGGTTGGGGGCACATGAACATTGCTTCAACCGTTCCGGCAGCCGACCTGCCTGCCGTTCTCACGATCCGCCAAGCCGCCGCTTGGATTGGCGTGCATCCTCGCACTGTCCGCACCTGGATTGATGCGGGGCGCTTGCCAAGCTCCAAGGATGGCCCAGCGCGCAACCGTCATGGAATGATTCGCATCGCCCGCGAGGACGTGGTGCGCTATGCCACCGGCAAGCAGATGTCCGTGCTGGCGGGGGTGTGCTGAGATGCACCTTTCAGGGTGGCGAACCCCATGCCAAGGAAATTGGGGCGGTTAGTAATATGAGGGGTATGGAAACTTACACAATTAGACAGCTCGCGGCGATGGAGGGTATCGCTGTCCCCGCACCTTCGACCGTTCTCAAGTGGCGCAATGACGGCAAAGCCGGTGTTGTCCTGCCAGCAGAATCGGACATCAAGAACGGTCGCCGCGCCTATCGTACTGATCTTCTGACCTTCCAGAAATGGCGTCGCGATGTTGATGCTGCCATCTGGGGCGCGTCCACGCCTACCACGAACGAGTCGGAGGCCAAATAGCGATGTTGACACAAAAAAGCCCGGCACGAAGCCGGGCCATTTCGAGCCGGGTCCCCACCACGGCTGTCAAGATCATCGGACATGAACATTATAGCGCGGATAGCGACCTGTCAACCCACTGGGGTTTGCGTATTGACGATGGATGCAGATGCATTGACGAGAGTCTTGGCGCCGTATGCCCAAGCTGTCGCATGGAGCTGATTCGATGAAGCCCCTCGACTATGCACAGGCCTACGCGGCCATAGGGTGGCCCGTGTTCCCGTGTGGGCGCAACAAGACGCCGCTACTGGCTAAGCCTGAAGGCTCGAAAGGTGGATTCCACCAGGCGACCACCAACCCCGAACAGATTCGAGAGTGGTGGCAGAAGCACCCGAAGGCATCGATCGGCATTGCATCTGGTGCGGCTGGCGTCTTTTGCGTTGACCAAGATGCCAAGGACGGCGGTCCCGAGCTGTTTGATAGCATCTGTGGTCCCAATCCTCATGGCGCCAGCTATGTCTCGGTCACGCCAGGCGGTGGCCGTCACCACATCTACGCGCAGCCTCAACTGGGGGAGCCCGTTGGTGTGATGAACGGTTGCTGGAAAGGGATTGACGTCAAGGGTGATGGGGGCTACTTCGTCGCGCCCAATGGCATTGACGGCCGCGCATGGGGTGATGAAAGCCCTGTCGATGATGCTGCCGACGGTGAGTTTGTCGAGCTTGACCAGCCGCCACAATGGCTGCTGCCGCAGCTGCCACGTAAGCGCGCCGACAGGGGCGGTGTCGGGGTCTCGCTGCCCGATGAGGGCTACCGCGAGGCGGGTGACAGCAACCACAGCCGCACAAGCGCTGACTTGCTGGAGGTGCTCTTCAACGACAGCACGATTGACGCTGCCCGTTACGCGCTAGAGGTCACCGGTGCCAATCCCGACGGTGACTATGACCAGTGGCTCGCCCCGATGATGGAGCTGAACGAACTTGGCCCGGAGGGGCGCAGTTTGGCTATGGCGTGGTCATCGCAATCGGCAAGTCATGACGAGCGGGACCGCGAGAAGTTCGCCACGTTCAGTGGTGCTCGCGGGATCGGCTCCCTCTTCTACCGGGCGGAGCAGGTTCAGTCTGACTTCTGGCTCGACTACCGACTCAAATCCGGTGAGGTGGCGCACGAAGTGAACTTCGGCTGCCTGCCAGATTACGACCGGGTCGACAGACTGATTGCCCAGTTCTATGCCGCAGAGCTTGATGCGCCTGAGGAGGCCAGGACCCTGCTCGATGTTGTTCGACCGGTGAGAGATCCGCGTATCAGGCCTGCAGAGCGTCGCTACCTTTTCCGTGACGGATGGGGCGAGGACGGCAAGTTACTTCCTGCGTTCGGCTCGACGATCGGCATGCTGGCTCGCGGTGAGTGTGGGCAACTCTGTAGTCCGGGTGGGCTCGGCAAGACATTCGCGCTCATTGCGGCGGGTGTTTCGGTCATCACGGGTCGGCCGTGGCTCGGACGCTTCGTCCCGGACGCAGCTGACGGCGATGTCCTGCTGGCGCTGGGCGAGGAGTCGAGCGACGAGGTCGACCGCCGAATCCACACGGTGTGCAAGGCTCAGCAGCTCACCGACGATGAGGTCGACAAGGTGAGGCGACGGCTGAAGGTCTTGCCTGGGAAGGGGCTCGCAGTTGGCATGCTTCACCGCGATCGGTCAGGCAACCTCAGAACCACCGCGGCGCGTGATGAGTTGCGGCAGGTTCTGGAGAGCTGCGAGAATCCAGACGGCTGGGCGCTCGTCGTCCTAGACCCCCTCAGTCGTTGGGGTGGGCCCGGAACGGATAGCGACAACGACGCAGCTACCCGCGTGGTGCAGGAGTTCGAGAGCATTCTTAGGAGCAGCGGTAACCCGACCGTCTTGTGTGCACAGCACTCCTCGAAGAGCGCGAAGAGTCAGGGCAAGACAGATAGTCGAGGTGTTACGGCGTTGACTGATGGCTTCCGGTGGGAGGCCCATCTGACCAAGCTAGGTGCCGGTCGCGTTGGCTTCAGCGTTCCGAAGAGCAACTACTCTCCAGAGGTGGAGCTGTTCGCGCTTGAGAGAGGCGAGAACGGCAACCTGCTGCCCGCACCCGAGTCCAAGCTCTCCAAGGAGGAGAGGGCGGAGGTGAAGCGTCAGGAGGCGTCTGCGGAGGTCCAGGCGAACGCACGCGAGGCTGTTCGGGCTGTGATGGCGATGCCGCACGACTCCGACGGCTACACCGCGACGCAAATCTTCGACGCCCTCGAAGGTGTGATAGGTCGCCGGTCCTCAAAATACGCCGCTGCGAAGAACGCAAAGGCGTATGGCTGGCTGGAGCATCGTGAGGGCAAGGGAACCAAAGCCCGTCCGAACTACTTCCTGACCACAGAAGGACGCGCGCTGTTCTCGGATGGGAAGGCGGAGCCAAATGCATGACTTCCCGGGACGCGCACACACCCACACCCTATGGGGAACCCAGGAACCAAGCTCTCAGAGCCTTCGGCTCGGCTCTGAGTGGTTCCTCTTGACCTTCCGAAATAGGTTCCCGGAACCAGATGGGAACCTACTTGGGAACCTGGGAACCATTACGGATCGCGTCAGAATGCAGTCATTCCTCGCAGCGTTCGACGCATGCAGCCGAGGCCATTAGAGCGCCGGCACGGGCTATTGCCAGCGCAGTTGAGTCGCATCATTCCGCTGGCGTCTCGCCGTCCGTGTCGGCTGATTTGGCGGAGATGCTTTGGCTTAGCTTGTTAAGTGCCTTTTGCGCCGCTTCTTTCGCCCTCTGTTGTTGCCTCTCTGCGTGCTCCTCTTGCAAGATGCTCTCAATCGCAGCGAGAATGACCGGAAACGCATGCTTGCAGTCTGCTTCCTGTAGAGAGTGGATGCCCGCGCTCATCACGCCGTAGAGAAATGGGTTTTCTACAAGGAACTGAGGGACCTTGCCGTCCAGATCCTTGATGCGTTCGACGAATTTGTTCTTGCCAGGGTCGATTCCAGCCTGCTTCTCAGCGCGCACTACAAATCGCTCCAAGACTCGCCGCAAATACACAAGCGCTCCGGCGCCAATTCCGTGCGCGTGCAGCCCTATGGCAGTGGCTAGTTCTTTCCGGTCATCCTTGTCGATCGTTCCCTCGTATTGCGCAAGGTCTCCAATCCCGATGTCCGCCATCGACGGCTGTTGCCCGATCTTCTTGACCCAGTCGCCCTCTGAAAGAAAGTAGAAGAGCATTCGGTGCACTTCGTTTCGGCTGCACACCAATTGGGCAACAATTATTCCCCGCCTGCGCCGTCGCGCGTCAATCTCTGAAATCTTGCCCTGGTGGTGGCGTGTAAAGTGGCCGACTTTCCAGGGGTCATCGTAGTCAGCGCTCTTCATTGTGCTGTGCCTGCCGCACTCTGGGCAATGCACGTCATAGGTCTCTGTTTTGCTTGTCAGCCAATGAAGGGAATCGAAGGGATCGATGCCAACCTTCTCGTATAGCCCTGCCCTAAATAGCATGTAGCTGCGATCGAGGGTTTCGACTTTGTCCGCTGGTTTCTTGCTCATTCTGAGGGAGTCTCCATCACGCTGATACAGGATGGCAAAAGACCTGCCCAAGCGCAAGAGTTAGTGCCCGAAGGCATGTCGCGCACGTGAGTCTCATGACCAACCACGCGCGCAAACCAGTGAGTATGCGAAACTCCCAGTCGCCTCTCGGAAGGCTGTTCAGCCCGCCCGAACTTGCCCCGCCGCCAAAAACACGCCCGCCCGCCCGCGCGCGTGCGACTCTAACAACGACCGAGCAGGATTACGCCAGCCCAACTGGCGGTGTCACACTATAGATTCTCGCAACCTATCGGATCCCTAACGGCTAACACCGTTACGCCTCCCTCTCCTGGCCCCGCTATGGTGGCGAGTCTCTCGTCACCACCGAGAGACTTTGACATAGCAGGGCCATCACGACCTGCGACGATAGCCCGGTGCAACCACCTGAGTGTTGCGCTGGGCTATCGTTTTATGGTGGCTGACCCTTGTCGACGACCTGCGTCCATTCGTGAGACAATGCCGCAATGTCAAAGCACAAGAAATCCGTAGCACCGCGTCTCAAGCTATCCGTTTCAGCCTCCGAGCTAGCGAAGCTCCCGCCTCCCATTGCCGCGCTGTATGGCGAGGGCCGAGAGATCACCGGTCGAAAGGAGTTGTGGCACCACCTGGATGTCGACCCCAACACGTTGCCCGACCGGGCGAGCGTCAAGCAGCGCCAGGACCAGCAGGACGCCCGCACGTCGCTCCAGATCGCCACCGCAAAACGCATTGCGGCGCGCTGCGGAATCAAGCCTGAGTCAATGTCGGACGCTCTCGCGGCGATCGCTGAGCAGATCCGCATCGAGACCGACGCGCACGGCGCCAATGTCGCGGTCTTCCAGGATGGATCGAGCGGCCTGACCCTGCGAAGCGGTGATCCGGGCTCCACCGCCCCTGTCGGCGAGGACGAGTTCGTTCAGCGCTACTTCCGGCCTGATGAATCATGGCTGCATCCCAAGGCCGCTGAGTCACAGCTCGACGAGCCAGAGGTTTTCCGGTCCAAGGTAGACCGTCGCGACGTTGCCCTGACTGAAACCCAGGCCAGTGATCACAGGCTATACATGGAGGCTCGCCAGCTGGCAGATGAGAGGGGCTCGGAGCTGATCGTGGTGCCGGATGCACCGAACCCGGAGCGGCAGTTCCAGTCGGGTCAGGGGGATGTCCCCATCACTCAGGAACAGGCAGCCGACCACGCAACCTACGTCCGGGCGAAGGAGCAGGCTGCCAAGAAGGGTGGCTCGCTAGTCATCGTTGACGACCCGAACAGCTCGCCCTCGACCCTGCGGGCCGCCTATGACGCGGTCAGCGATCGGACGGCGCGTGATCTAAAGCCAGTTGCCGATGCGGCCGACCTCGTTGCCGCGCCTCGCCGTTGGGAGGGGCGCGATGAGTAGTCAGCGTGGTTGTGAGGTTGGCCCGTCTGTCATTGGCCAGGCAGTCTGATGGTTGAGGAGAAGAGGCTCACTGAGCGGCAGAAGCGGAGCGTCGCCAATCGTGCGCGCCACAAGGAACAGCGCGACAAGATGCTGACCAAGCCCGAGCGCAAGGCACAAGCTGCCCCCGCCGCAATGGTGGGTCTGTTCGAGCTTGAAGAGCCAGTGGATGACATGCAGCCCGGCGATGATGCCGAGCGCCGCGTGATTGCTCAACTCGAACGTGGCTTGCCATTGGTGGACGCCGCGCTGCTCGCTGGCGTTGTGCCAGAGGCCTATCAGAAGCTGCTAGACGACCACGAAGTCTGCAAGTTGCGAAGGCTTGCAGCGACGAGCAGGTTCCAGGCTCGCACGCTTGAGGAACTCAAGGCAGCGAGTGGCTCCTCATTCACCTCGCAGGCATGGCTCCTTGAGAGGACAGGCACACGCTGGCTGTCGCCGAGCGATCGAGCCAAGGCGCGGGTGAGTGAGATGTCGCCGAGATCATTTGCGGCTGCTGTGCACGAAGGCCTTGCGGCGCTTGCGGCAAAGCATACCGGTGTCGTTCACAGCCCGAACCACTGGCTCGGCATCGCGTCGGCATCTGGTCGACCGCTCGGCTCGTTTCACAGGGAACTCGAACTAGCCTTCCGGCAGAAGGTGGTTCTAGATGAGGGCCTTGGCCCACTCGAAGCTGCGACGAGGGAGCGCGCCAAGAAGTTGACCGACGAGTTCATTGCCGAAGCGCAGCAACCGGCGAAGCCCGGCGAGTTCACGCACAGTGAAATCCGCGACCTGACCAGCAAGCAGATGCTTGCTGATGTCGAGAGTGGCGCGACTCGAACCTGGATGCCGGGAGACAACCCCGATGACCGTCGTCGCGAAGCTGAGCGGAGGGTTCGTGCGCGCATTGATGCTGGCGAGCTGCGACCAGAGCGGAAGTAGCCGCACGACCCATTCCACCAACCACGCAAACAAGACCAGATGATTCAGAAGAGACCGAAGAAGTTCATGAAATTCGACAAGCAAGACCCGCTCAACGCGCCCGAAGTCCAGCAAGCTGGCCGCGACCTGCGAGCCGCATTTTGGCGGCACTACGTCCCGGCCGATACGTCGGACGTTGACGCGATGCACACGGCTGCCGAGAAGATACGGGACGACGTTGAGCAGATGCGCGCTCGCTTGCCGCACGTCGCGCATTGGGTGGCGATGCCGCTACTAGGCTTGGCTGAGACCTTCGAGTCGATGAACGCGTTCTAACCATGAACGAGCGCCTGGCACATCGACAGCTCTCCCAGCGAGAGCGGATCGCCTCGCCCTATGCGTCGCCGCACCAACCAATCTACGGCGCCTCCGACCCAGGTCGTGCGCCGCAGTTTCGCGCGTTGTCGGCTCGCTACAAGCAGATGGCGATGCGTGAGCACGATGCAGTCGACCGCCGTGCGCTTGAGCATGCATCGACGGAGTGCATCGCGATGGCCGAAGAGCTGGAGGCTCTGGCGCCCGTCATCGATCGCAGCGCGGAATACGGTCACGCGAAGACGGTAGCGGGCCGTCGTCGGGTGCTGCACGAGCTGTCGGGTAACGATGCATACCTCATCACCGAATAGACCCGTGAACAAGAGCGAGCAGCTGACCGCCGAGCAGGTCGACCAGATTCGCGATCGCATTGTGGCCGACCTTGAATGTCGCACCACGTGGAGCGAGCGTTAGGGCGGGTTGGTGCGGCGGTTCTCTAGAACTGCTTGATGGCCGCGCTGCGGCCTTCGCTGAGGAACAGGTTGCCAGCGAAGTCGAGCGTCACCCACTGGAAGTAGAGCGGCGCTTCGTGAAGCACAGGACTCACCGGAACCGGCTCAGACATACTCATGTTCCCGCTGAAGTTGGGTAGGTATGCGCCGAAGATGGTTGGGTTAACCGGGTCAATCTCGACCGTGCAACCCGGCGCGAAGATTGGCGCCGTGAACGATGCGTGATTGAACGACACCATCAGCCACGCAAACGTGCCAAGGTTGGCGCCGCTTGCGTAGAGCTGGTCTTGCACAACCGATGGTCCGGCTGAGAACGACGGTCCTCCGCAGTTGCCGCCGGTGCTCTCGCTGAGGCGGGCCGTGTAAAGCTTCACGTCGCCGGTCGATTGGCGCTGGCAGAAAACGCCGAGCCATTCTCCCGTTGCTGGATCTTCCCATGCGTCCATGCCTGCAAGGGCGCCCCCGCGATTCGTGGCTGGCGCCGCGGGGTCGTAGGCGAAGCTCAGTTCGGTTGGCATGGTGGCGCCCGGAGTCGGGTGTTCTGCGATTCCTTTGAATGAAATACCCATCGGTTCGGGATGGCTATTGCGGCCTCCCCAGAATCGTCCCGTTGCTGCGGTGAATGCGAGTCCTTGGTCTGTGTTGGGGACAGGAACACCAGCGTTGTTCACTGTGTTGAAAGCGTCCGCGTCGTAATGGTAGGTGTGATTCTCAATATACACGCGGTCAGCGCCATCCCAGGCAAGGCCTAGGCGGCTTTGGTTCGACGGTGTGGCCAATACGGTTCCGGTAAGTGCCGATATCACTCTGGCGCTGTTAATGAACTGTATCCAGACGTTCTCTCGTTGTGCGTCAAACGTCATGTCGTAGATGGAGCCTGAGCTGGAGTCGCCTGTGTTCACGATGCCGGTAATCTGGTTGGCTGTATCGATGCGAATCGCATACCAGGTCCCGTTGTTTCTGGCGCACGTCCAGTAACTGCCTTGCTGGTCGCGGCACACGCCGCCGAACGTGTCGGCTCCGGAGAAGCCAAAAGCTGCTCGGATGATCGTTGACGCATCGACGATGGGGCCGACAAGTTGAGCGGCTTGAGAAGTTGCCGCGCTGACGGTGGCGAGAGAGGCTAGGGCTAGGCGGGCAAGCATGGTGGTTCCTTCTGTTCAGTTGCAGGCACCGCGTGAATGCGCTTGTCCTGTGTTCCAGGGTGGGATTCTAGCGGCGGTGGCGGCGACGGGGCAGCCTCTGTGTCTCGTTTCGATCATGGCAACCAGCCACATGTGGCTGGTTGCTTGGCCTGAAACTCGGGGCGACGCAGATCGGTGATCAGCTTGCCCGTATAGCTATCGCTCTCAGCCCTTTTTGCTGTGGCTCAACTTTGGCCGTTTCGCGTCGTGCGCAGCACGGGGCGATTGTAGGCAAGGCAAACTGACAGAAGAAGACGGACATGTTCACCCACTACGCACGCGACTTCTCCGAAATCCTTGACGTCTTATCAAAAGACTCGGAGTTGAGGGCTGCCGTGAACCTCCTCGCCGAAACTACGCCGATGCCCGGCAAGGTGACGGAAGGCGAAGGTCGGATCGACCGATTCCGCGGTGTCTTGAAGGGGCTTGTGGCAGGAAAGCTCACATTGGAGCAAGCCTATTCGGAGGCGGAGGCCGGATTGCCGCGGAGTGGCTCGCGGCACGCATCAGACAACCGCGTATTCTCCTCTGGGTGGGCTGAGCGCCTCGTCCGGACGCAGCTTAGCCGGTGCTACAACCAAGCCGTCATGGAAGACCTGTTGTTGAGCGGTGCGACCGAGTGCTTCGTCGCTCACTCACCCGGAGAGAGCGTTGATAGCAAGTGCTCGGTGGAGCTGGCTGGCGGGACTCACGACCTGCAGACGCTCTACGATCGGCTGGTGAAGTCTTATCGGGATGGCGTGTGGACCAAGGATGCCAAGGTTCCAGACCACCCGCACTGCACACACACTGTCGCCCCCGTGTCGTGATGAGTTCCGTCACGGGTGATCTGGGTGTCTTTGACCTTCGTTCCGTGTTGCGGTGTCGACCCGGCCAAGGCCATCGTCCAGGCTCGGCTCAAGCGCAGCGGCATGCGGTGGTCTCGCGATGGCGGCTAGCATGCCCTCGACCTACGTGCATACCTCAAGTCAGGGCGTTGTGAGCCAATGTGGAGCACGCTGGCGAAGGCTGCGTGAGTTGTCCGGATCCAAACTCACACCCGAACGGCTGAGGCAGTGCGAGGGCGAGGTTGCCGTTCTCCTTGGTGAGATCCAGGCGCTACCGAGTTGGGCGGCCAGCACAATAGGCATGTCCAAGTTGGCCTACCTTCCGTTCTCGCAAGCTGCGCCCCAACGCGTTCGTCGCCGCGTCGAACGAGTCACGCATGCTCATCGACCCCGAGCGCACGCCGAGCTTGGTCAGGTGCCTGGAGAAGACCGGCGTCAAGAAGGACCGGGACCTGGATCCGGGCAAGGAGAAGAAGTGGACGCACATCAGCGACGCGCTCGGCTACCTGCAATACCAGCGATTCGGGTCGCCGATGCAGTCGGCTTCGAAGGAGTTCGAGGTGTCGATGCTATGACGAGTGACGAGTAAGGGAGTCAGCGTCGCCTCTTTGGCATTACAACAATATCATCCTTAGTATGCAGCTTGCCATCCATGCCTCGAGACCGAAGCTCTTCTGCGGTGCTAAGACGAACCGTCACGAGGATGGGGCGGCCCCACGCGTCGAGCCAAGCCGCCTCTCCGTGCCAGTCTTCGACCCCTACGCAAAAGTTGTGGAGTGCATTGTCCCTATCGAGGTCATCGACGAGGTCTTCCATTAGCAATCGAGTTGCCACGTCGTGCGGGGGCGTGCGGTCCATCCTTTTGTAGGAGAACACGAAGGCCAGTAGCAAGTAAGCGACGAGGAGGAGGGCTCCTGTGAGCCTGCCACGCTTAGTTGTGGCGGACGATTGGGCCGAATTCGGATGCATTTCTGAAAGCCCTGCCGATGTACCAGCCATACCCTGGATGCCGATTCGGTATTGAGGCTACGGACGGAGGTGCGCAGTCTCCGTCACAATTGGGGCCTCGTGTCTCGACCCTAAACGGGGTGGTCGAGTAGCTGACATATATCAGCATGCAGCATGTTGGGCACCATGTGCAACCGCTTGAGGCTTCCACGTAAATAATAAGTGCATCCGCATGCGTAAAGCTCAGCCATCCCGTGAGCCCAGGGGCGTCGTGAAGATAGAAGTCGATAGCACCTTTAAGTTTGAGGCTCTCCTGCTTCTTCTCCCACCGCTCCCTGTAACGTTGTCCAATCTTGGTTCCGTTGGGGCCGCCGGCATCGTTCCACTTATCGAGATCAAATGACTTGTATTTTCCTGGTTTCGTATGGGACGTCCGCTCTAGCCACTGATAGTCGCACTCAGGGCTCGCTGCATAGCACCCCGCACATTCCTGATGCATGGACACCGTCACCGAGAACTTGACCATTTTCTTCGTCATCCAGAGTTTGCGCGGCTCGCTCCCAGTGCCCTCGTACTTGAACACCATGTCGTCAACGCAGCAGCAACATGGGCTGCAAGAATCGCCACTCCCTCCTGGTTCAGTTTCTTCATTGGCAATCGATATTCCAGGTTCATTCTCACCCCAACCACGCCCAGCCGTACTGGCTTGATAGCCCGTTCCGCTCCCGGTTGCGCCTGCGCTGTAGTCCTTGCCGCAGCCGCATCCTTCAGTGTTTTCGTTGCAGCCGCATCCTGAACCGCGGGACCCGGTGGCCCCCTTGTTCACAAACACTTCGTCCGCCCGGCGTGAGGTGTTCCAAACCGACTTCCCGAACTGCGGAAACTCCCGCCCTGCCGCGGCCAGGTCCATCAATCCAATGCCTTCAGATTCCATGACGCCTCCAGTCTACTCGATCAAGCGGGTTGAGTGGGCCCGACGACGTCGAGCCCACGAAGAAAAAGGGGCTGCTAGCGATCGTTCTGCCAAGATGGCTGCAGGGCGCGGAACACAACGAAGTCTGTCGTGTTCGCCGTGCTGCCCGTCGTGAACTTGTAGCGGACGAGTTCCTTGGCTTTGACGTCTGCTGGTGCCGTCGCGTCGTTGTTCGTGTCGAGGAAGACGCCTGTGCCCGTGATGCTGCTGGGGGCGGTCCCGAACACGCTGTCGATGTTGGTCGACTCTAGAGTTCGGGTCTCGACATCCCAATAGAGGGTGGCGCCATTGCGTTCGACCACTTCGACGCCAAACGTCGCGATGTCGCCACGCACCGGCATCCACGGCGTGTAGACAGGGTTCGTGTCGACGCCCGCGAACAGCATTTCGCCTTGGATCTGGTTCGTCATCGATCTTTCTCCTAGTTGGGGGCCCACAGGGGCTGTGAGAATTGGAAGTGCATCGTGGCTGCGCCCGTCCTGCTGACGATGCGGTAGCGGACGAGGTCCTTGGCGTCGCTAACGTCGAACTTGAACACGCCGGGGGTTGTGGAGTCGATGTCGACGTTACCAATGCTGGATGGTGTTCCAGGGTCAGCATCGTCGGAACTCTTCGTGTCGAGGTGCACAGTAAAGCGGCTTGCGGTGCTAACGCTGAAGGTCTCGATCGCTGCAACTCCATCGTTGCCGCCTGCAGGCATCCAGAATCCTTCGTACGTTTCGCTGCCGGTTGCGGAGAGGGTCTCTCCAAGAAGCATTGGGTCCGTGGTTGTTCTCCTAGTTCGGTTGCCAGATCGGCGGGTTGGTGCGGAAGTGAATCCACTTGTCGGCGACGCCAACGTCGCCAGTAGCGGAGAACCTGAATCGCACCAGCTCAAGTGCGCCCGAGGTGTTGAACTCCTTTGTTCCAACAGCGGTGAGCTGTGCGTTGCCTGATAGCGTCGTGATGCTTGCATCCGAGTCCTCGTTGTTCTTGGTCTCGGCCGTCATCGTGAGTGTCCAAGTCCCGGTTTGGGCCGCGATGACTTCGAGCACGCCACTGAACGCGTCGCCCTGCCTGGGCATCCATGGCGAGTAATACAAAACCCCGGCCTCGTCATCGGGCGCGATGATTGACTGTCCAATTAGCATCTTGACTCCTTGGGATGCTGGTCTCCATGACGTGCCCTGGGGCACGGTCAACTCACTTTCCTGTGCGCTGACTGACTCACACCTAAAGCGCTTCTCGTGTGGGGCAACGGGGTCAGAATGCTAAGGAGATCCACGACTCTCCGGAATCCGAACGACTCGCGTTGGGGGCCTCCAACATGTTGGGGTTGGGCCCGGACATCCCCTCGGCAGCGACTCATCTTTGGACGCTGTTTCGGTCCTGTGACTAGCCACATGTGGCCGGTTGCTCAAAAACACCACCGCGTCATTCGTCCAACCATCACCCGGGCAGGTCTTGAGGGGCCCGGTCGCGCTGGTGTTGACGCATCCGCCAACCTGCTGGGGAAGTCCTAACCAGAAGCCGCAGGCGCTCGGCTTCGCAGCCTAATCAAGCGCGGATCTCAACCACGTTCAGCGCTGCGATCCGATCGAGGTCGTCTTGGTCCAAGTATCGTGCCGGACTCGACAGCGTGACCCATCCGCCCAGCCGCTTGAGCGCTGCAAGTGATGCGTTGCGTGCGCAATGACTGGCAGCAGAATGGCGCAGGCCATGCGGTCGCACTGTGGCCTTGATGCCAAGGCGCTTGGCTCTCGCGTGCAAGGCCTTGCGCAAGCTCTCGAACGACAGCGGCGCCACGCCCTGTCGACCATGTTGCAAACTCACGAACACGGCAGCGTTCGGTGACTGGTCGACGCGTTTGTCGAGCCATTCGCGCAATGCGTTGGCTGCACCTTTGCCGATTAGCATGGCTTCGCGTTCCTTGTGACCCTTGCGCAGCGGCATCACTCGCGGTCCGTCGGGATGGTCCAGCTGGACGTCGCATCGACGCAACCCAGTCACCTCGAATCGGCGTAGTGCAGCATCATGCAGTAACCGAAGCATGCAGAGGTCGCGTAAGGCTCGCGTGCAGCCCGCTGCTTCTTCTTCTGCCGTTGTCAGTATGGGGCGCTCGACTTCATGGCGCGGCGGTCCTGAGCGATCCTCGCGGGCCTCGGCCTTCGGTGCGATTCTGCGAATCTCGAACTCAAGCAAGCCAGCATCGCTGAATGCCTGGATGGCGGAGCACATCGAAGACAGGCAGCCGGCCACAGTGGCCGATGCGAGGCCCTCTTCTTCCATTGACTGTCGCCATGCGAGCAGCAGCTCGCGAGCCGGAGCCTTGCCGCCAGCGTCGCAGATGATGCGCATGGACGTTTGCGCGGCGTCGTTGTCGTTCATCTTGGCGCCCGTCGCGAACATCACGAACCGGCGGAACCCCTGGCCATACTTGCGGCGAGTGAGCGGGTTGAGGCTGTTGGCCCAGCGCAACAGCACGTCGGTTGGGTTCACCTGCAGCGCCTTCATCGCCATTGGCAGCAAGGGCGGCACAGGATTGCTGCGCTCGATGTTCGATGGAGGATTCATTGCGGGTGGTCCTCCGCGGATGCACACTTGATGGCGTAGCAAGGCAGGCCATCGACCGACGCCACGACTATCACGTCTTCGGAGTGGCGCTTGGCAGCGGATCTGCCAACGGTCATGCAGTGGCGAATGAGGTTCTCCCACGTGCCTTCGTGGTCACCGGCAAGGATTGTCACGCCATCGGGTGCGGTCATGGTCTCAACCCAGAAGGTTGGCGGGGCGGAGGATGGTTGCTCCTTGAGTAGCTCACTCAGGTGGATGCGGCAGGTTGTGGTGGGCTTGTTGAGTAGGGACTGGATACGATTGGTCACGGCTGATTCCTGGTTATGCAGGGGTTGGCAAGTGCCTCGCCTCCTGTTGCAACCAGAGGGCGGGGCGCGATTCATCTCACTGGGTTGTGAGAACGAAGGTCAGCGAAGCAGCTTCATTCGCCCGCGTCTACGCCGAACTGATGGGGCAACTGGTGGGTTGCCGTGCGACTGCAAGCAGGCCATATGGCCGCGAGTCGCCTAACCTGCCGCAGAGCAGCTACTTCTTGCCGCTCTTGTTCTTGCTCTTCAGGTAAGCCTCGTAGTACTTGCGGTACTTCTCCGGCACCTTCGGGCTGGAGCCACGGTTCTTCAGGAAGTTGAGGTAGGGCTGCAACTCGCCCCAGCCACCTTCCCCCGTGCCCGGTTGACCGGGACCCGTCTCTGAGTTGGGCGGGTTGTTGCCGGGCTTGTTCTTGCCAGCGGTCTTCGTTTCCTTGCCGCCCTTGGGCTGGTTGTTGCCCTGGGGCTGGTTCTGCTGCTGGCCGTCCTTGCCCTGCTCTTGCTTGCCGTCGGGCTTGCCCTGCTCGCCGGGCTTCTGACCCTCTTGCTCTTGCTTGACGAAGTCGGGCGTCTGGTTTTCGCGGCGTTGCTGGTTGCCCTGCGACTGCTGGCCTTCCTGCTTGCCACTCGAGGACTGGCTCTGGCTTTGCTGGCCGTCACGCTTTTGTTGATCGGAACTGCTGCTTGAGCTGCTGCTCTGGCTCTTGCTGCCCTGCTGCTTCATCTCGTTGAGCTTTTCGATCAACTTCTCGATGCCGTCTTGCACGGTCAGGCTGTTCTCGGCGGCCTGTTGCAGCAGCTCGCGTGGCTTCTTGCGCGACTGGCCCTTCTTGCCGGACTCGAGCAGGAGCTTGTCGATCTCCTTGAGTTGCTCGTCGATCATGCGGGCGATCTCCTTGATCTCCTCGCTGGGATCGCCGCCGCCCATCTGGGCTTGCACGCTGGCAAGCGGCAGCACGGCTGCCAGGGTGAAGAACGCGAGCTTCTGGATCATGTGGTTGGCCATGGTTCTTAGCGGCCGTCGCCGCCCTCCTCTTGTTCGTTGGTGTTCTGCTTGAGCGCCTCTTCGACGCCCGCCTTGATCTGCACGAACAGCTTGGTGATCTCGTTGTGACGGTGGGCGAGGCGTTGGATCATCGCGACCTCGGCCTCACTGATGGTTTCATCGGCACGAACCTCGACGAACGTGCGCAGGTTCTCGGCAGCTTCCTTGGTGTCGACGTCCAGGTTCTTGAGCATCTCGAGTTCGGCGATCAGCGACACGAGCTTCTCGCGCTGCTTGTTGAACTGGTTCTTGCCCTTCTGGTCTTGCTGCTGTTGTTGCTGTTGCTCTTGCTTGCGTTCTTCGTCGCGACGCTTGAGTTCCTTCTCGAGAGCATCGAGCAACTGCACCGAACGGCGTTCCACGTCGTCTTGTAGCAGAGTCGTGAACGAGCCGACGTCCGGCGCGCGGCCGGCGAGACGGCGCGCGACTTCGCGCAGGTCTTCGAGGTTGGCGCTGAGCACCGAGCGGTAGACGAGGTTGCCTTCGTCAGCGAGTGCGTTGACCAGGAACTCGACCTTGCCGGCGAGGCCCTGCTCTTCTTCGCCGAGGCCGTTGACCTTGCGACGCGCGGGGCGCGACAGGCGGCCGTTGCCGCTGACCTTCTGGATCTGCTTGACGGTCTCGGTGATCGGCCGCTGCTTGTCGAGGAAGGCCGTGAGCTCTTCCTTCATCTTGAAGAGCAGCTCTTCCTGGCGCAGGTCCTGGTAGCGGTCCTTCTCTTCTTGCAGCTCGTCGGTGGCCTCTTCGAGCTTCTCGCGAGCCTTCTCCTGCTGCTTCTGGGTCTCCTCGGTGTCGCCCTCCTCCATGGCGCGCTGCGCCTTGCGGGAGGCGTCGGCGGCTTCTTCGGCGGCGCGCTCGGCGTCCTTGTTCTGGCGCTTCTTGAGTTCCTCGGCGAGGCGGATGATGTCCTCGGTGAGCTCCTCTTGCTGCTTGGCTTGCTGGGCGAGTTGCTCCTTCTGTTGCGGAGTCAGCTCGCGGTTCTCCTTGAGCGCGTCCATCGCCTTCTGCATGTCCTGCGCGGCCTGCTTCTGTTGCTGGGCAGCGCCCGACTGTTGGCCCTTCTGCAGCTGTTGCTGCGCCTTCTGCATGCTCTGCTGCGCCTGGTCGAGCGCCTTCTCAGCCGCCTTCTGCTGCTGCTCGTTGATCGCGCCCTTCTGGGCAGCTTGCTGCATCTGCTGCTTGGCCTGGTCGACCTGTTGCGCCAGCTTCTGCTGGCGGTCGGCGGCTGCTTGCAGCTCCGCTTCGTTGTTGCTCGCGGCTTCGTTAAGGGCCTTCTCGATGGCCTGCTTGGCGTCCTCGAGCGACTTGCGAGATTCCTGCGCTGCCTTGCCGGCGTCGGGGGCCTCGTTCTTGTCGCGCGCCTCTTCGACTTGCTTGGCAACGTCGCGCAGGGCCTTGGCGGCATCAGTGAGGTCCTTCTGCGCACCCTTCTCGGCGTCCTCCTGGATGGGGGCGTTGGCGAGTTCGCGAGCTGCCGCGTTGGCTTCGGCGGCCATCTTGCCAGCGTTGCGGGCGGCGTCCGGGTTCTCCTGGCGGTGCTTGGCGCGCGCCTTGTCGAGTGATGACAGGGCCTTGTTGACCATCTCGTTGGCCTTGTCCGTGTCGCCCTTGTCGACGGCGGCCTTGGCTTCGGCGAGTTGCTTGGCGGCGTCGGCGACGGCGTCTTGCGATTGCTTGCCCTCGTCGCCTTCGGCCTTCTTGGGGGCGGTCTTCTTCAGGTCATCCGCAAGCTTCTTGGCGGCATCGCTGAGGTTGCCGGTGCGCTCACTGTTGACCTCGGTCGCCTCATCGTTGCGCTTGTTGGCGTGTTGTTCGGCGGCCTTGCCGACTTCGTTGAGGGCGTCCTTGCCCGCTTGCGAACTGGCTTCCGGTGCAGAGCGACCGTCCTTGCGGATCTTCTGCCACTCCTCGTCGCGGTCTTTGAACTCGCCCTTGCTCTTGGGCAGGTTCGGCGCCGTTTCCAACAGGCGGTCGAGCAGGTCGCGGGCTTGCTGCAGTGCTTGTTCGTCGCTGGCGTCGGCCGCAGCTTGCAGGTCCTTGCCAGCCTTGCCGAGCTTCTGCTGTTGCTTCTGGTTGCGCAGTTCGCGTTGTAGTTCGCGCACCTTCTGGTTGAGGTCGCCGAGATCAAACGCTTGCGTCTTGGCTTCGGGCGTGCGGCCAGCGGCTTCGTCTTCGAGGCCCGACTCCAGTTGCTTCTGGCCGTTGAGCAGCGACTTGATGCGACTGAGCGCGCTCTCGAGGAACGGCCGTCGCGTGCCGGCTTGCTGTGAGTTGCGATCGGCTTCGCGCTGTTCTGCGTCGCGCAGGGTTTGCAGTTGGTCGGCCAGTTGCTGTTCCGCTTCGGACAGCTCGCTGGTCATCGTGTCGCGCGCCTTTTGCTGCAGTTCACGTTGGCGGCGTTCGAGTTCGGCGGCGGTCGCGACTTGTTCGCTGACGACCTGGACCTCTTCGTCGATGTTCTCGATCGACTTGCGGGCGAGCAGGATGTTGAGCAGCTTCTCGAGGTCGTTGACGACCTCCCGTTGCTTGCGCAGCGCTTCGTTGAACGCGGTGGCTTCGAGGTCTTCGCGGATCGTTGCGACGTCGGTGAGGATGCCCGATTCGGCGAGGTGGGCGAGGCCTTCCTTGAGGTAGTCGACTTGCTCCTGCTTGTTCTCACGCTGGTAGCGCGTGATCAGGCGAGTCATGAGCTTCTGCAGGCTCTCGGCCTTGCGCATGATCTCGTCTTGATCGCGGCGCAGTCGTTCGATGTCCTGCTTGCTGACCCTGCCTTGTTCGGCTTGCGCGAACACCGCATCGGTCGAAACCGTCAGCGCGAGCAGTGCCGCGAACACGGTGGTTCGGCTCGAGCGGCGCAGCGGATTGGAAGTCGTCTGGCGGTTGCTGGTCATTACTTGCCCTTCGCTTGTTCGGTTCGGTTCTGGAGGTCGCGTTGGCGATCGCGGAGCGCCCGCACTTCCTGCACCAGATCCTGGTAGTCGTTCCATTCCTGCAGGCGCAGCAGCAGCTGCTTGAGGACCTTCTCGATGTTCTGTTGCCGCTTCTGTGCTTCGACCAACAACGGGATGCGATCGCTTTCCCCACGGGCGACCTGGGCTTCTGCCAGGAGGCGCGCGACGTCCGGAACGTCCTTCTGCACCAGTTGATCGGTCATGTCGACCATCTGCAGGATGGGGTCGAGCGTGGTTTCCATCGCACCTAGAGAGCCTGCCTTACGTTGCGCAGCCAGGTCGCGATAGAAGGTCGGGTCCAATGCCACGGCCTCATCGAGCTTGGCGGAGTGCTGGCGGAACAGCTCGATGACCTTGTCGGCGTTCGGGCTGACTTCCAGGCGGTTCCAGAGGTGCAGGTCGAACGCCCGCATCAGGCCGCGATGGGTGCGCGCGAGCGACGTCGCGATGCGTCCTTGGCCGACTTCGACGCCGGTCAGGATCTGGGCGACCTCGACGGCGGTGGGCTGGTCGGATGGGTCTTCGTGCCGGCTGAGCAGGTCGGTGAGGCGGCTCGAACGGTCGCGCTGGATGCTGTCGGCCTCGGTGACTTCTTCGCGCAGACGGCGGAACGCCTTGGCGATGATCGCCGCGAGCTGCGGCGGGTCGACGATCTGCACGATGCGACGCGGCAGTTCGGCCGTGCCGGCTTCCGGTTGTTTGTTGTCGCTCAGCTTGACCTGCACGAACAGGCCGTCGCCGGACGTGTCGGCGCCGAGCAGTTTGTGCACTTCGAACAGTTCGGTCGGCAGCGCCTTGAGCTGTGGTTGTTCGGATGCCGTCAGCAGCGGTCGGGTCATCACGACGTTGCCGCCGCGTTCGACCGTGAGTTCGATGCCGGTGAGGCCAAAGTCATCGCGCGCGTCGAGGCGCAAGCAGAGGAGCGCCGTCGGCAACAGAGCGAGCGTGTCGTCTTCTGGCAGCAGCCAACGCGCGACCGGCGCGTAGTCTTGCAGCGCGGAGATCGGGTAGGTGCCCGGGTTGGGGTTGCGCAGTCCGTTGTCGGCGAGCAGTTCGATCTGATAACGATCCGAACCGGTCATCTGGAACGACGCGTGGAACTCCGTGGACGTGCCGCCGTCGTCGGTGACGCTGGTGGGCGACAGCGTGATGCGGCGCCCATCCTCAAGGAACACCATCGTCGCTTCGCGCACGGGCGCCGTGGCGCGGACTGCCAGTTGGATGTCGCTGCCGACGAGGGCTTCGATGGCGCCGCCAGATTGTTCGAGCTTGGCAACGCCGGTGTAGGCCGGCGGCGTGATGTCGGCCAGCAGTTGCGCAACCTGAGCGGGGCGCACGGTGCGCACGATCACGAGGCGGTCGCCGCGGTCATCGTCACCGCCACTGGCGCGGAATTGGAACGAACCGGACAAGCGCCGGAACACGTGCCGGAACCGGTCGCCCGGCCGCGGCGTCATCGGAATGGTGCGGGTGACCCCGAGGTCGCCGTCCTTCTGATGGCCTTGCACGTTGAGGAAGACCTCCTTCGGCACGGTGTCGAGCGCGAGCACAGAGACGTGCAAGTCGGCACCGGCGGGCACGATGATCTCGGTCATGCCATCCGAATCGGTGCGCTGCAGGTCTTGGCCCGCGGGTGGCAGTTCGACGATCAGCGTCGTGTCGCGCGGGTAGTCGACCTGGAAGCCGAGGTGGCGCAACGCGAAGGTGCGGGCGGTGTCTGGCGAGAGTACAGTGCCGAGACCGAGGCCGAGGATCAGGACGGCGGCGGCGCCGAGCACGCGGCCGAGCACGCGGTTGTCAAACAGGTCATCGAGGCGCAGTTCGCGCGTGCGGGCTGCGGTCTCTTCCCACAGCTTGTCGATCATCGCGCGCGATTGGTTGCGTAGGCTGCCGTCCTCTTGCGAAGACAACTGGACGGCGCTGACCAGTCGTTGGTGCAGTTCGGGGTAGGTGTGTTCGAGCCACAGCGCTAGGTCGATCTCGGTGAACTTCTTGCTCAGCGGATAGCGCACGAAGTGCACGATCGCGTAGCCGCCGGCCGTGATGGTCGCGACGACGTGCAGCAGGCGGATCGGCGTCGGTAGACGCAGCCAACGATCGAGCACGAAGAACAGCAGGACCAGTGCACTGACCCATAGGAGAGCCTTGGCGACCCCGAACAGGAAGTAGCGGTTGCGCAACCGGCCCAACTGCGCGGACAGCAGTGGCCGCAGTTGCGAGGTGACGGGGTTGTTGCCCGTTGGTTGGGTCTCGGTCGTCGGCATCAGCGTTGGAAGATCGGCAGTAGCTGCAACGGGATCTGCAGGATCAAGGTCGACACGGCGGTGCCAAACGCATCGCCGGGACCAACCGTGCAGCGCCAGCGGCCATCACGTTGCTGGCGGTCGAGCAGCATCCGCTTGATCTTGCGGAAGTAGAGCTGCCACTTGGGGTCGCCGGTGATGTAGTACGCCTGCACGGCGTAGTAGTGACCGTAGTAGAAGAAGTAGTGCTCGTACCAATCGCGACTGAAGCCGTCGACCTGGCGGTCGAGGTAGTCGAGCGCGTTGCGAATGACCGGGCTGTTGTATTCACCAGCGGCGTAGAGCGTCGTCACGCCGGCGGCCGTCAACGGGAACGTCGCACGCGTGTGGTCGCGGTTCTGATAGCGGAAGCTGCCGCCTTGGTCGCCGTAGTGACCGTGGCCGCCGAAGCGATAGCTGCGATCGTTGCCGCGCACCGCGCTGCGGTAGACGTAGTTCTGCGCGTTCTTGATCGTGGTCAGTGGCACGTGGATGCCGACGTTGCGCGCCGAGCGCAGCGCGAGCACCTGGCACACCGTGATCGACATGTCCGATTCGCGCGCGAAGGGGCGGTAGCGCCAACCGCCTTCGGAGTTCTGTGAGTCGACGATCAAGTCGACCGAGCGTTGCAGGACGCGCTTGACGTCGTCGCGCTCGACCATGCCGTAGACCTCGGCCAAGAACAGCGTCGCAAACGCGTGGCTGTACATGCGCGTGCCGTGTAGCTGCAGCTGGCCGTCGTCTTGCGACGCCGACAGGATGAAGTCGAGGCCGCGACTCAGTTCTTTGCCATACTTGCCGCGGTCCGGCAGGTGGCCGCCAGCCAGGAAGCTCATCAACGCCAGCGACGTCACGCCGACGTGCGGCAGCGGTCGGTCCTTGAGCGGGCGGTAGTCGGTGTTGAGCTTGTAGCCGACGAGCTCAGCCCAGTAGCCGTCCTTGTGCTGGTGATCGGCGAGCCACTTGTGGCCGCGAGTCACCGCTTCGCGCAGCTGGTTGTCGATGAGCTGTTCGTTGCTCGAGCCGCGTCGCAGCGTCTCCTGGGCACCGGCGTTGGTGGCCGGTAGGATCGTCGCAGCAAGCGTGAGAGCCGTCGTCAGCACGGCCCGCAGCGTGAATGGACGCAGTGTGGATGGACACAGAGTTGGCATGCTCATCATGTTGGTCTCATCGGTCATTTGGCGTTCGCATCGAGCAGAATCAGGCCCTGAGTCGTCGAAAGTACAGTGTACGGTCCAAGCGCACTCATCCCATGGGGTGGGCCCAGAGACTGCACGGAGCGCGTCTTTTGTTTGCCAGCGAAGGCGCCGGCCCTGGTCTTGACGTCGATTGCGTACAGGCGGAAGACCCCACCAGCGCGCCTGGGGCGAACCCCGAAGGTGACGAAGTCCGTGCCATCTGCGGCTTTGCCAAACTGCGGCGCGCGCTCGACGTCGCCGTCGTCAGGCTTGAGTGCCACCGCGAAGCTCGGCCCCTTGTCGACGGCGAAGCAGATCAACTGGCGCTGTCGGCTTTGACGATCCGTCTGTGAGCCGACCGCCAGAGTCTTCGGCAGCGGGTTGTCGAGCCACGTGCGTTCCCAGTTGAGAACGGTTGCGTCGTGGCCGAGGCGTGAGCTGCGCAGTTCCTTGCCGGTCTTGATGTCGAGCATCACCATGCGCGACTCGCTCATGTCGCTGCTCTCGGCGACGACGTAGTGCGGACCGCGGCGTTGTTCGAGCAGGAGTTGATGGCCCGACGTGCCTTGCCAGTGCCACGCGATCTTGCCCTTGTTGTCGAGCGCGATGACTTGCGGCAGCACGTTCTGGTTGCGGCCGTCGACGGTCAGGTAGACGCGGTCGTGATCGCCGGTGATGCGCTGCGGGTAGAGGCGCGTCGCCAGGCTGTCCGGGCGCAGCTCGAGCAGGCCCGGGCGGGTGGCTTCGCTGCAGTTGATCGTCGTCAGCGTCTCGCCGGTCACGGCATCGATGCGCGCGACCGTGACGTCGTTCTTCTGGACCTTCATCAACAGCAGCTGGTCATTGATCGGCTTGGGCTTGAGTTCGCGCGGCAGGAGTGCTCGCGTGAACAGTTGCGTGCCGGTGATCGGTTCGAGGCCGATGAGGTCGCTCTTGCCGTCGGGGATCTGCGGTTGCACGAGCACGTGCAGAACGCCTGCGGTGATGCCGAGGCTCTCGATCAGGCGCGGGGTCTCAAACGTCAGCGCCCAGCGCGTCTCCCCGGTGCGGTAGTCCAGCGCGACGACGCGCTCCATGTCGGGCACTACGAGTATCTCGCCGCAGACCAGGGCGTGCTCGAGGAACTCGACCGGCTCGGCAAACAGTTCGGTGCCCTGCTTGCTCTTCTCGAGATCGAACGCGACAAGTTCGCTGCCCGCGACGACGTAGAGCGGGGTGTCCTTGGGGCGGGGAAAGCCGCGACCGATCCGGGTCGGCAGCATGCGCAGGTATTCCTGGCGCGAGCGCGGTGGCACCTGCATCACGTCGTGAGATGGCAGCGCAGGCGCGACGTGCGTGATTGGCGGTAGCGCCGCGATCGCCTTCTCGGCGGCGGCGATGTAGGTCATGCCCTTGTCTTCGGGCCAGTCCGAAGCCGCGTCCGGCAAGGCTTTGATGCGGTCAGCCATCGTGCGCGCCAAGGCGACGTTGCCGCGGCGCAGCGCGGCGACTTGTACGCGGCGGAGCACACTGGCGGAGACCGTGTCGGTGCGGGTCGCACGCGCAAGCACTTCGCAGGTGGCCGCGAGGTTGCCGTTCATGACGGCCTTGTCGAGTAACATCAAGCCGGCGCGGCGCGCGGCTTCGCTGTTGGGGTAGCGACTGGTTAGCGAGCGCAGGGCTTCTTCATCCTCGCCGGCAGCGCTCAGCGCGGCGTCGGCGCGCTTGGCAATGGCGCCGTAGGCGTCCTTGCCGTGGGTCTTGATCAGGCGACTGAGCTGGTCTTCGGCAACCGTCGCGGCGCGGTCCGTGCCGAGTCGTTCGTCGCCGAACTGTTCGAGCAGGCGCTGCCACAGATCGGCGGCTTCTGCCGGTTTGTATTCGTGGGCGATGGCACGCTGCCACAACACGAACGCGGCGACCGACATCTCGAGCGGCAGCGGCATGCGCGCCGATGGCGCGTGTTGTTCGAGCACCGTCAGTTCCGTGAGGAAGCGATCGCGATCGCGACGGGACTGCGCTAGCACCTGCACTTGCACCTGTAGCCACTTGTCGAGGTCGGGCGCGAGTTTGCGCGCCGCGACGAGGAGTTGCAGGGTGTCCGGACTGAGGTTGCGAGCAGCAGTCGTTGCAACCGCCTGGGCCTGATTGAACAGTTCGCGTTGCAGTGCGAGGCGGGTCGGATGGCTCTTCGGCAAACCCTTCGCGATGCAGGCTTCGAGGCCGCGTCGATAGAGTTCCTGCACGGCCTTGCGGTCCTGCACGGTTGACGCGTTGTTCAGCAAGGCGTCCTGCAACGTCGCGAGGCGCAGCAGTGCGTCGGGACTGTTGGGGGCGTTCCTGGCTTCGACCTGGCTGCGCTCGAGCATCGCGCGCGAGTCGATCATCAGGTCGAAGTTGTTGTTGCGGAGGGAGACCATGACGCCGTCGACGAGCATCAGGTTGCCTGGCTTGTAACCGTCGATGGGCGTGATCGGCAGCTTCTCGTGCGGCTGGCCGGAGCGATCGAACGCGAGCACCTTGTCGCGGGTCGGCACCCAGACGTGGTCTTCGGTCACCGCCGCGCGAGCTGGCAGCATGCCGAAGCGGCGGCCGCCGATCTGGTCAGGTCGCACCATCTGGCGGTAGATCGCCGTCGTGCCGAAGTTGTCTTCGGGGCGCGCTTTGACGGCAACGATGCCGACGCCGCTAAGGATGAACTCGTCATCGATGGCGCCGCACAACCACTGCACGCGGTTCTCGATGCCGCCGACTTGCGCGTCAAAGGGCAGGCGCCAGTTGATTGTGCCGCTGTCGATGTCCAGGCCGAGGGCGAACTGCGAATCGAGCGGCGTCATGCAGACGATGCCGTCGTTGACCACCGGTGGGTTGTTGGCGAAGAACACCTGGCGGTCCGCCTGGCCGTGCAGCCGCGACTCGGGCATGTGCACGACGTCGTAGGACGTGATCCAGCGCAGGCGACCACTCAATGCATCGACCGCGAACGCCACGCCGAGGTTGGTTGCGCCGTAGAGCACGCCACCGTGCAGGCACAGTGGCGACGACGCGAACTCCATCCGCGCGTTGCCGAACATGTTCACGTCTTGCTGGCTCGAGCAGACCAGGCGGCGCCACTTTGGCACGCCGGTTTGCAGGTCGTACGCGGCAATCGAGAACGCGATGGCGCCGGTACGGTCCTGGATCGGCGCGTAGAGCGTGTCGCCGGCAATCAGTGGTGGCCCGCAGGAGTCGTGGCCGCGGTACCGCTTGGTGCGTCGGCCATCGAGTTCATCGAAGTGCGACCACAGCCGCTTGCCAGTCTGGCGCGAGAAGCCATACATCCGCCGGCGCGGGATCTTGGTGATGACCTCGAAGCTCTGTTGGAACGTGACGGTCTGACCGCTGTCCGGAACCTGCAGGGCGCACACGACGACCTCTTGGTCGACGGCTGACGACAGGACCATGTCCTGATTGATCGCCGTAGTCGGGTCGTACATACGGCCGCGTCCGCGTCTGCGTCCGCGTTGACCGCGCTGACGAGTGATCTCGCGCGGTCGATCAACCTGGCCGAGGTCGCGCAGCGGCGACTGCGAGACCCATTGGATCTCCTTGCGCAACGGATCGAACGCGATCAGTTCGCGGCCGGTGTTGACGTAGATGCCATCGAGGTCGCCGACCGGGAACATCGCAAGCTGACCCTTCTCGCGATCGAAGCTGTCGGCGTAGACGTCTTCGCGCCAGTACGCGCGTGGATGGCCGGTTGGTTCGTCCATCGGGGTCGCACCGGAGCGGCCGCCGCCGATGGCCGACTGGATGAGGGGGGGCGTGGGCACGACCGGCAGGACTTCATCGCCGGCTGCGGTCAGCCGTTTCGAGGCCTTCTGCGCCAACGCGGTCTTGGGGTCGGCGAGTACCGCAGCGCTGGCCAGACGTGCAACGATGCGTTGTTCGACGTCACTGCCGATCGTCGTGGCGTCTAGCGCCTTGCGGAAGTGGTTGGCGGCCAGCAGACCGTTGCCGCGTTCGAGGGCGCGGTCGCCGAGCAGGGTGCGTGCTGCGAGGCCTTTCTGGGTCGTCGGGAAGCGCGTCGCCGCAGCTTCGAGTTGTCGCGGCGAGAACTCATGGATCGGGCGACCCAACAGCGTGCGAGCTTCGCGCAGCGCGAGTTGCTCGTGCTCGGCCTTGGCGGCTGGCGACATGTTGGCCAGCACCGTGACGATCACGGTGCGGATGCCGAGGTAGCGGCCGGGGGCGACCGGAATGACGCCGCCGGGATCGATGCGCAGCAGTTCGTGCAGGCGCCGCACGGCGGCTTCGTTCTTGCCCTCGGCGAGTTCCTCCTGAGCCAGTTCGATCGCGTGGATGTCATCCTGCGAACGAACGAGTGAGAACAGGTTGTCGTTCTGGCTCGTCGCGAAGTCGATCGGTTTGGGGACCGAGCGCTGCGGCTTGTGTTGCGCGGCTGCAGTGCTTGTGACCGCCAGCAGCGAGACGGGAAGCAGGATCGCTGACGTCAGCTTGTTCGTCATCATCCGGAGCCCGTTGTTCGCCATGTCTGTCGTCCTCAATGCCGTCTAGCCAGTTCTGTTCCGTCCGCTTGTCACTTAGATCAGCCTCGCGCGTTTGCGCAGGAGCCACTCCAAGCCGAGCAACAGCAGGACCACGAACAGAGACCAGCCAGTATCCCATACTGGTCTAGTTTCGGTGTCCTCGCGGGTCTCGAAGGATTTGCGATCCTTGAAGTCCGTGGCCAGGCCCGCGGAGTCGCCCAAGAAGACGTAACGTCCGCTGTTTTCGATGCCATGGCTCGCTTCGGCGATCCTGCGCAGGGTGTCAGCGTCCTGGCTGGAGTTGGCCAGTTCCTGGTCCGGAATGCGCACCAGCACGTCTTCCCGGGCCAAAACGGCGTCCGCCGGATTCTCGTTGGCGAACACGATGAAGCTGAAGGCGCCAGCCTCCGCCATCGTGAAGCTCGACTGGTAGAGGCCGGGTTCGCCGGGCACCGACCGCAGGATGCGGCGCTGGGCTTTGCCCTCGGTGTCGCGCAGGAAGATCGGTTGTTCGTTGGCGACGGCTGGCTGCAGTTCGGTGTCGTGCACACGCAGTTGCACGCGCACCCGGTCGCCAGTCTCGGCGAGCACCTTGTCGAGGTTGAGCTCGAGCAGATCGTTGCGCCGTTCGAGGCGGCCGCGTGCGAGGTGGCGCACGACATTGCGCCAGAACGCGTCCATGTAGAGTTCGGCGTACGGGTCGCGCCAGCGCCACGTTTCGTCGGTCGCAAGGAAGAACGTCGTGCCGCGCGGGAACGGTGAGACGACCGCGAGCGGTCGGTTGCCGTAGCTGTTGCGGTTGGTGGGGTGGCGCAGCAGCACCGTTGCCCCAGGCTTGGCGCGTTGCACCGGATGGAACACGAAGAAGCCCGGCAGGCCCTGTTCCCACAGTCGCCGATTGAACGCGGGGTCGCGTTGCAGCATCAGGATCTCGTGCGGGTTAAGCGGGTTCTCGAGGCGGGCGTGGAACGCCTTGTCGCGTGGTGGCTTGTTGTTGGCCAGCCACGTCGGGTCTTCGAGCACGACCGGGAGCAGATCCTGGACGAGCGTGTTGCGGTAGCGCTCGGGCATCGCCGCATCGCCGAACAGGAAGCCGACGCCGCCACCGAACTCGACGAAGTCGACGAGCATTTGCAGCCAGTCGCGACGGGCTTCTTCGTTGGCCGCGATGCGTTCGGGTGGCACGTCGCCGATCAGGATGACGTGATACTCGTTCATCTCCGCCGGCGTGCGCGGCAAGTCGCGCAACGGACGCAGTTCGTCGGAGTGTTCCTGGATGAAGCGCGGGCTCGCGTCGAACAACACCGCCTGCATCTGGATGCTCGGGTCGACGCGCTTGAGCGCGTTCTTGACGTAGCGGTATTCCCAGCGCGGCTTGTCGTCGAGGAACAAGACGCGGATGCGTTCGTCGTTGACGCGCAGGAAGCGGATGTCTTCGTTGTCGTCGAGCTGGCTCTCTTCTTCGAGTGCCGCGAGTGTGAACTTCAGCGTCCAGTCACCGGCTTCGTCAAACGCGTGGCTGACGCGCAGCTTGGTCGCTTCGCCCGGTGACGGCAGCACGTCGTTGGCGGTCGCCAGCGTGCGGAACGGGCCGCCGTTGAGCGAACCGCGCAACTCGACGCGGGCCGGTTCGCCGGCGAGCCCCTCGGCGCGCAGCGTCACGTCGAAACCGACGGTCTCTTCGCGCAGCGCTTCCTTGGGGCCAGGCGGGCCGACCAGCCACGCGTTGCGCGGTGGCTCGGGATCACCGACGCCGATCGTATGCACGGTGATGCCGCGCATGCCGTAGTTGCTCGCAACTTCGAGTGGGTCGATGCCGGCGTTGTTGCGGCCATCGCTGACGAGAATGACGGCGTCGAGGTTGGCGCCGGTCGCCGACTGCAGGTGCAGGTCGAGGGCGTTGCCAAGTGCGGTGCGGTTGCCGCGGCCGGTCAGCTCACTGATGGAGCGAATGGCGTCGGGTTTGTTCTCGACGCGGAACAGGCGCACGTCGTGGGTCTCACGCAACTGCGGCAGCAGGCCCTTCTCGTCCTCGAGCACCATCGACACCAGTTCGGTGCGCGTCTTCGTGCCGAGCTCGGTGTTGCCGGTCCACTGTTGCAGCGACTCGCTCTGCTCGGCCGCCGGATAGCGATCCTTGCGCGCCATGCTGGCACTGTCGTCGATCAGTACGTGCACCTGGTTGCGGGTCTTGCGGTACTTCGTGAGTTCGAAGGCCGGCTGGAACAGCAGCACGATGCACGCGAGGATCGCGAGCCAACGCAGCACCGACAGGATGATGCGGGTCGGGCGTTCCAGGCGGGTGAGGCCGCTGTATGACCACCAGGCGAACGCGACGGTCGCCGGTACGATGACCAAGGCGAGCACCCAGAGCGGCGGTGCGTTGAGGAACCGGAACGTTTCGTCGACGTAGGTCGTCGTGTCGCCAGCGGTGCTGGGGTCGCTGCCGTTCGGCTCTTGCATGTTGGCTAGGAAGGTCAACATCGATCAGCTCCGGCGCACCGCGACGAAACGTGCCAGCGCGGCTTCACCGAGCACAAGCAACAGGGTCAGGAGAAGCAGCGTCGGACCGAAGTCGCTGTCGTCGTTCTGGTCTTCGGCGACGGCGTTTGCCGGCAACGCATCGAGCATGCGCTCGAGGCCGAGGGCGGCGATCGCTTCGGCGTGGCTCGGGTAGCGCAGGTCGCCCTCTTCGGGCGATACGTTGACCGCGAACGGCAGCTGCATCGGTTCTTTGCCGGACTCGCGATCGAGCACGAAGTCCAGGTCGTAGAAGCCGGCGTAGATGGTGTTGGTGAACGGCGGCAGACCGAAGCGACCACCGGGCAACGGCCGCGCGGACTCGGCTACCGACGTACGCGGTCGGCCGTCGCGTTCGGGGCGTTGCACCTCGACGTTTTCGGGTCGAGCCGGCAGCGAGCACGACAGTTCGCTGCCGACACCGGCCGCGAACGGGTCGACGGCGGGCAGTGCGAGGTGCTTGATGATGCCGAAGAGGAGCGGGAACGCGACGAGCGGGTCGTCGAGACGGTTCCAGCGGTCGGCGTCGTATTCGGAGCCGATCGGCGACATCAGGAACACGGCGTGGCCTTCGCCGAACGGTCGCGAGACCATCAGCGGGGTCTGCTCGGCGTCCGTCATGCGCAGCACGGTGACCGCGTCCTCGTCGAGTGTTTCCTGCGCGACACCTTGCCAGCGCCACAGCGGGATGGCCGCCAGGATCTCGCGGTAGATGTCCTCTTCGAACTCCTTCAGCAGTGGGTGGGCCTTGTCGACGATGCTCGCCGAGCGCACGGTCGAACTGCCGGGCTTGCCACCGATCGGCGGCAACAACCGGAACGGCATCGGGCCCTCCCCGGACGCATTGAGGTGCAGGTTGTAGCTCTCGATCTCACACTGCGGGCCAAACTGACACAGCACGCCGCGGCCGGCGCGCAACGCGTCTTGGATCGCAATCGCGGCGCGGTTGTTGAGCCGTTCCACGTCGGCGAGCACCGTGACGTCGTAGTCCTTCGGCGTGCATTGGCCGCCGAGCAACGTCACGAGGTCCACCGACTCGACGGCAAACGTCGGCAGGCTGTGCTCGTCGGGATCGAGCATCGCCTCCCAGATGTAGGAGTAGCTCTTCAGCGAGTCGCCGCTCGCCTTGCCGTCGACCAGCAGGATGCGGATGCGATCGCGCACATCGACGGTCAGGAAGCGTTCGTCATCGGCGGCCAACATGTCGTTGACCAACGAGGCGCGCACCTTGTGCTTGCCTGGCGTGCGGAACGTGACCTGGAAGTCGGATTCGCTCTCGCCACCGGGTGGCACCTCGGTGACCTTGCGCATCGGCTCGCCGCCATCGATGTCGAGCGTGATTTCGACGGTGGTGGTGCTCGTGCCGAGGTTCTTGATCGTCGCGAGGACTTCGCACGCGGTCTTCTGCACCGCCGCTGGATCCGTGAGCCGCAGCGACGTGATCTGCACGTTGTCGATCGTGCCGCCGCTGCCCGGCTTGAGCATGCCCGCGGCCATCGGGCCACAGTCGATCCAGTGCAGCTGCAGACCTTCGCGCGCCTTGAGTTGGTCAACGAGGTCGCGCAGCGTGTCGGTCAGTTCGGGCCCGGTTGCTTCGCTCGGGTCCTTGATGCTCTCGCCGAACGATCGCTGTTGCAGATCGGAGAACACGTATACCTGGACGTTGCCGTCGGCCGCGTATTCGTCGGTGAGCGCGGTTGCCACCTGGCTCAACGACTCGTTGAGATCCGACGCAGCGTCTTCGGGCTTGTTGAGCCGCATCCAGCCGGCTCGGGCGCCGGCAACGTCGAGATCGCCGCGTACCAGGAAGGTCGTGCGCACGCCCGCGGCGACGAGGGTGACCTTGTCGTTGCGGTTGGGGTTCTGTTCGAACCGTTCGAGCAGGCGGCCGATCATGCTGCGAGCTCGTTCGAATGGGGTGCGACCTCCGTCGGCGCGCAGGCCCATGCTGTAGCTGCTGTCGACCACGAACACGTGGTGCACGGTGCCGCCGCCGGTCAACAGACCCATCGCGCCTTGGAACAGCGGGCGCGCGATCGCCAATGCCAGCAGGATCGGGATCAGGCAGCGCAAGAGCAGCAGCAACAGGTTCTCGTTGCGAAGCCGGTTGCGCTGCTTCTGGTAGGCGCGCAGCAAGAACTCCATCGCTGCCCACGGCCGCCGCTTGTGGCGTTGGCGGTTGAGCAGATGGATCAGTAGCGGCACTGCGAACAGCAGCGCGCCGGCCAGCATGGCTGGATTGATGAAGCTCACGCGCCTGCTACTTCTTGCGCTTGGAGCGGGCGGTTCGCGCGCTCAGGTAGGAGGTCAAAACAACGTCGAGTGGGTTCTGCGTGTCGACGCGCACGTAGTCGATGCGTTGCGCGAGGCAGCCCTTGCGAATCTCTTCAGCGAAGCCGTTGACCTCGTTGAGGTAGGCGTCGCGCAGCGACTTCGGGTCGCAGAGCAACTCGGGCATCTGCTCCATGCCTTCGAACATCGTCATGCGTTCGAATGGGAACTCGATCTCGTCGTGATCCATGACGTGGAACACGACAACGTCGTGGCCGCGACTACGGATCTCGCGCAGGCCTTGGATGACTTCCTTCGGCTCGTCGAACAAGTCGCTGAAGATCATCACCATGCCGCGTTGGCGCAGCTGGCCGGCGAGTTCGTGCAGGACGGTGCCGATGCGCGTCTTCTGCTCGCGGGTCTTGGCACCTTCGAGGCTGGCGAACAGGTTGCCGAGGCTCTGCCGCGTGTTGGACGGCGGGATCTGCTTGGCGATGTTCTCGTCGAACAGCGTCAGGCCAACCGCGTCGGCCTGCTGCTGGATCATGAAGGCGAGCGACGCACAGGCCGTAGCCGAGTAATCGAACTTCGACAGCGTGTTATCGGCGCCGTAGTTCATCGACTCACTCTGGTCGAGGAACAGGTGCGCGCGAAGGTTGGTCTCCTCTTCGTACTGCTTGATGACGAAGCGGTCGGCCTTGGCGAAGATCTTCCAGTCGAGGTGGCGCAGGTCGTCGCCCGGCACATACTCGCGGTGCTGGGCGAACTCGACCGAGAAGCCGCGGTAGGGCGACTTGTGCATCCCGGTCACGAAGCCTTCGACGACCAGTCGCGCTCGCAACTCGAGGCGCGCGACCTTGTCGAGCACCCGCGGGTCGAGGTAGTTGGTTGGAATCTCAGTCATGCCAGACACTCAAAGAGAGACAGGCCACGCGTCGAGGGGGTGTTCGACTCGCTTGGCACGATCACTCGGATGTTTCAAATAGGGTTTCCCGCGAGTCGAGGGCGGTCAGCGGTGCGATTGCGCCGTGTTGTTGCCGCCCCGCCTCGCGGAAGAACGCAGTGGTTCATGCTTCAGCATGAATCACTGCGATACGACCTTCGGGAGCTTGCCGTCGTTCAGTACTGCGGAGTCGTTGGCTTGGGTCTCGTCGAGCAGGCGCTCGATGACCTTGTCCGTCGTGACACCATCGGCTTCGGCAGCGAAGCTGGTGATCAAGCGGTGGCGAAGCACCGGCTTGGCGACCGCGCGGATGTCTTCGGCGGCGACGTAGAAGCGGCCTTGCAGCAGCGCGTGCGCCTTGGCACCGAGCACGAGGTTCTGGCTGGCACGCGGGCCGGCGCCCCATTGCAGCCACTCTTGCACCCACTCCGGCGCTTCGCCGGTCGTCAGACGGGTCTGACGCGTCAGGCGCAGCGCGTAGTCGAGCACGGCGTCGGCGATCGGCACGCGGCGCACGATGGCTTGCAGTTCGAAGATGTCGTCGGCGCCGAGCACCGGCTTGATCTCGACGTCGCGGTCTTCGGTCGTGCGGCGCAGGATCTCGCGCTCTTCTTCCACGTCCGGGTAGTCGACCTTGACCATGAACATGAAGCGGTCGAGCTGGGCTTCCGGCAACGGGTAGGTGCCTTCCTGCTCGATCGGGTTCTGCGTGGCGAGCACGAAGAACGGCTTCTTCAGGTTGTGCTGCTGGCCGGCGACCGTGACCTGATACTCCTGCATCGCTTCGAGCAGGGCGGCCTGGGTCTTCGGCGGCGTCCGGTTGATTTCGTCAGCGAGGATGACGTTGGCGAAGATCGGACCCGGGAGGAACTTGAACTCGCGGGAGCCGCTCGCCTTGTCTTCCTGGATGACCTCGGTGCCGGTGATATCCGTCGGCATCAGGTCAGGCGTGAACTGGATCCGGTTGAAGTCGAGCGAGAGCACGCGCGACAACGTCGAGATCAACAGCGTCTTGGCGAGGCCCGGGACACCGATCAGCAGGCAGTGCCCGCGGCAGAACAGCGCCATGAACAGTTCGTCGACGACGTGATCCTGGCCGACGATGACCTTCTTGATCTCCTCCTTCATGGAGGCGTATGCGGTACGGAGCTTCTCGACCTGTTCGAGGTCCTGCTTGCTGGGTTCTGTGCTCATAGCTGATTGAGGGGTCGTTCCGGTTGCACCGTGCCGCGGGTTCGCGGTGGGCGGTGCGAATGGTCTGGTTTGCTCTAGTCCGTCACCCGGGTGGGGTTGTGGTTGACTCTACGGATTGCAGCGGGGGGATGCGGGGGATAAGGGGTTCAGGTGTCAACGAATCTGGGACGGGTTCAGATCGAGGAAACTTCACCTCGGTTCCCGGTCTTGTCCCGAGCCGTCATCGATGCTGCCTGCATTGCTGCGGGGCACCTTGGCCATGCGGCGGTAGATCTCATCCAGCTCGTGCGGCGTGTAGCCGTGGCGGTCGATCGCAACGAGCAGCGACTGAAGGTCGTAGTTGCCGTTGGGGCCCTTGCCGAGCTGGGCCAGCTGGGCAGCCGAGTCGATCGCGGCGTTGTACTGCTCGTGCAGTCCGCGCAGATCCTGCTTGAACGCGCTCAGGTTGTGCCGTTCCTCCAGCGCCGGCACCGTGTTCGTGAAGAACAGGGCCAGTACGAAGACCAGGCTGCCCAGGGCAACCCAGTACGGGAAAGAGGAATCCTTCGGAGAGCGCTCGCGCATATCGTCGGCGCCGAAATCGTAACCCCCGCGGGCCAGAAGTGATAGCCGAGGGCGCGATTCCCCGGCGCCACCGGCGTCACGGCTTCGTACCGAAGGTGGTGGCGAAGGCGGTGGCTCAGGTGGTCAGCTCGATCCGCATCTGCACGTCGGCACGTGTGTAAGCCGATTTTCGCGCCGCAACGTGAGCGAATCCGAGCTTCTCGTAGAGCCGGATGGCCGGGGTCAGTTTGGAGTTGGTTTCGAGGCGGACCGCCTGCATTCGTTCCTTGGCGGCGCGGGCAATCGCTGCCTCGCCGACGAGGTGGCCGATGCGCTTGCCTTGGAAGCGTTCGTCGACCGCCATCTTGGCGAGTTGCAGGACCGCGGCGTCCGGATCGCGCAAGAGGGCGCAGGTGCCGACGACGATCGGTTGCGCGCCTGGCTTGTGCCAGACCGCGACCAGGATGAAGCCGCCCTTGTCGAGAATGCCCTGCTGCGGATCGTCGAGCAGCGCGCGGTCTTTCGGCTCGATGGTGAAGTAGCGGCGGATCCAGGCGAGGTTGAGATCGCGGAATGCGGCGAGCTCAGATGTCTCGCAGTCGCGCACGGTCACATCCGCCAGCGCGAAGCCGTCATCAAGCTGGTGCCCGTCGTCGCTCATTGCCTCATCGTAGCGTTTTGGTGCGGCTGGGCTGTGGGCAAGGTATGACTTCTGATCGCAACGAGGATTCGTTGCCGCCATGCCATGAGTTCAGATCCCAAGAACGTCGGGGCCGAAGCCTTCCGTCAGGCCCGCATCTTCGCCAATTTGACCGAGGAGGAGTCGACGCGGCTCTTGTCGATGGTCGAAGGCGCGACCTTCCGCGAGGGCGAGACCTTGTTCTGCGAAGGCGATGCTCGCGTGCGCATGATGTTGGTGCAGCGCGGCCGGGTGCAGCTCGCACGTGAGGACGTCGGCGGTGTCTCGCATCGTGTCGCGACTCTGGTGCGTGGTGACATGCTCGGCGAAGGCATGATGATCGGGGAGTCGGTGCACTCGACGACGGCGACTGCGGTTGCGGATACGTCGGTCGTGTTTTTGCATCGCGACAAGCTGCGCGAGTTCATCAGCTCGGACCACGCGCTCGAGAGCCGGATGTTGGCTGCGCAGCTGAACGAGGTCGTGTCGCGCGTCGATCAGTTGATGTTCCGCACGATCGGCGTGACGCACGCGTTCTCGACCGGCAAGACCCGGGTCGAGCAGGACCTGCTGGGCGAAGGCGAAGTGCAGGAAGAGGCCTACTTCGGTTTGCAGACGCTGCGCGCGTTGAGCAACTTCCCGATCGGCGGCGGCCGCCTCAACGTCTACCCCAACCTGATCACCGCGTTGGCGATGGTCAAGAAGGCGTGCGCGTTGGCCAACCTCGATTGTGGCGCGCTTGACGAGGATATCGCGAACGCGATTGCCGAAGCCGCGGACGAAGTGCTCGTCGGCAAACTGCACGACTACTTCGTCGTCGACATGCTGCAAGGTGGCGCGGGCACGTCGACCAACATGAACGCCAACGAGGTGTTGGCGAATCGTGCGCTCGAGTTGCTCGGCCACGAGAAGGGTGACTACGAACGACTGCACCCGAACAACCACGTCAACTGTTCGCAGTCGACCAACGACGTCTACCCGACCGCGTTGAAGCTCGGCATGATCCTCAGCAGTCAACACCTGATCGAATCGGTCAGTGAGTTGGTGTCGGTGTTTGAACACAAGTCGGAAGAGTTCGAAAAGGTGTTCAAGATGGGCCGCACGCAGTTGCAGGACGCGGTGCCGATGACGCTCGGTCAGGAGTTCGGCGCATTTGCGACGAGCTTGCGGCAAGAACTGCAGGCGCTGCACCGTTCGTGCGGTGACTTGTTGACGTTCAACATCGGCGGCACCGCGATCGGCACGCGACTCAATGCACCGAAGGGCTATCCCGAGCGTGCGATTGAGCGGTTGAAGGAAGTGACCGGCCTGCAGGTTGTCCTGGCCAAAGACCTGATCGAAGCGACCCAGGACACGCGGGCGTTCGTGATGTTCTCGTCGTCACTGAAGAGCCTGGCGGTCAAGCTGTCCAAGATCTGCAGCGACCTGCGTCTGTTGTCGTCCGGGCCGCGCTCTGGTCTCGGCGAGATCCAGTTGCCGCCGAGGCAGCCCGGTTCGTCGATCATGCCCGGCAAGGTCAACCCGGTGATTCCCGAGGTCGTCAACCAGGTTGCCTACCGTGTGATCGGCAACGACCTGGCGGTGACGCTCGCCGCCGAAGCGGGCCAGCTGCAACTCAACGTGATGGAGCCGGTGATCGCCGCGAGCATCCTCGAGTCGTTGAAGATCCTCGCCAACGCGGTGACCACGCTGCGCCAGAACTGCATCGAAGGCATCGTCGCCAACGAGGAGCAGTGCCGTTCGTTCGTCGAGAACAGCATCGGCCTCGTGACCGCGCTCGTACCGGTGATCGGCTACGGCAAGGCTTCGGCAGTCGCTCGCGAAGCACTGGCCAGCGGCCAAAGCCTCGCCGAGGTGCTCAAGGAGAAGGGGTTGTTCAACGACGAGATCGCCGCGGCCCTGTCCCCCGAACGAATGGCCAACCCCGACTAACCCGGCGTACCGAACCCGCTTCAAACCGCCGGCGAAACTTGCTCTTCGCCGGAAATGAAACCGGCGGCGCGAAGCGGGTTCGGTACGCCGGTGGCAGTTGCTCTGGGCCGGAAGTCAGGCAGGAGCCTGCCAGATACGGGTTAGATGCCGTAGACGGCGCTGTCGCCGAGGAGCTCTTCGATGCGGAGGAGCTGGTTGTACTTGGCGACGCGGTCACTGCGGCAGGGGGCGCCGGTCTTGATCTGGCCGGTGCCGGTCGCGACGGCGAGGTCGGCGATGGTGGCGTCTTCGGTCTCGCCTGAACGGTGCGACATGACGGCTGAGAAGCCGTGCTCGTGGGCCATCGAGATGGCGTCGAGCGTTTCGGTCAGCGTGCCGATCTGGTTGACCTTGATCAGGATCGAGTTGGCCGACTCTTCTTCGATGCCGCGCGCGAGGCGGTCGGTGTTGGTGACGAAGAGATCGTCGCCGACGAGTTGCACGTCCTTGCCGATCGCGGCGGTCAGCTTCTGCCAACCTTCCCAATCGTCTTCGGCCATGCCGTCTTCGATCGAGAAGATCGGGAACTGGCTGCTCCAATCCTTGTAGAGCGCGACCATGCCGTCGGCATCGAACGTCTTGCCTTCACCGGCGAACGTGTACTTGCCATCGGCGTAGATCTCGGTGGCCGCGGCATCGAGTGCAAGCTGCACGTCGTCGCCTGGCTTGTAGCCGGCCTTCTCGATCGCCGTCATGATGATCTCGAACGCGGCGACGTTGCTTTCGAGGTTGGGCGCGAAGCCACCTTCATCGCCGACGGCCGTCATCATCTTCTTCGCTTTGAGCTCACCCTTGAGCGCGTGGAAGATCTCGGTGCCCATACGCAGGCCTTCCTGGAACGACGAAGCGCCGACCGGCATCACCATGAACTCCTGGAAGTCCACGTTGTTGTCGGCGTGCGCGCCACCGTTGAGGATGTTCATCATCGGCACCGGCAAACGGCGCGCTTGCACACCACCGATGTAGCGGAACAACGGCAAGCCATACTCTTGGGCCGAAGCCTTCGCGCAGGCGAGCGACGCACCGAGGATTGCGTTGGCGCCGAGGGTCGCCTTGTTGGGCGTGCCGTCGAGTTCGCACAGGACCGAATCGCACAAGTATTGTTCGTCGGCCGGTTGGCCACACAGGGCTTCGGCGATCTTCGTGTTGACGTTCTCGACGGCGTTGCTCACGCCCTTGCCGAGGTAACGGTTCTTGTCGACGTCACGAAGCTCGACGGCTTCGTGCGCGCCGGTGCTCGCACCCGACGGCACGATCGCGCGGCCGGTGGCGCCCGACTCGAGATGGACTTCGACTTCAACAGTTGGATTGCCGCGCGAATCGAGGACTTCGCGGCCTTGCACGTGGACGATAGTGGTCATTTGAGGGAATGGGATAACGGGCCGGCCCGAGGCGTGGCAAGTGTTGCTTTGGGAACGCGCGACTCAGACCCAGCTGTTGGTCAGCAGTTCGCCCATGCCGCCGGCGCCAGGCACGATGTATTGCACGTCGTTGAGGCCGCGCTCCTCGCTCGGGAACTCGCCGGGAGCGGCCTGCAGGGCCCGTTCGGTGGACAGGCCGCGATCAATGCGGCCCGCATAGATTCGTACGCCGGGACACGCCGCGGTGACCTTCTGCACGGCTTCTGGCGTCACCATCATGTGCGCCGCGGCGATCGCGTGTGGCGTGCCACCGAGTTCGCGGTAGACCTGCACGGCGCGGCAAACGGTGCCGCCGGTGGCGCCCATCGGATCGGGTAGAAGGACAACGGCGTCATCGATCGGGCCGCCGATCTTGGTGCCGTCGAGGCGCACGCCGGAGACCTTGCCGTTGGCGTCGACTTCGCGCGACATGTTGAGCACGTCGAGGCGAACGTTCTCGGGCGGCAGAACGTTGATCGCTGCCTCGTAGCACGCTTGCGCGGGCAGCATGCCGGCGCGAATCACCGAACAGATCACGAGCTTGGTGTCGCGACTCAGCAGTTGATCTGTGACGAACGCGCGCGGCTCTTGCGCCGTCATGCGGGTGGCTTGTCGCTGCTCGGTGCACGGAAACTCCATCGCCAGGATCTCATGCATCATGCGTTGATACGCCGTGCGCACGAGGTGCGGGATCTCGGCCGTGCCGGTGTTGGGGCTACCGACGCGAACGAGCAACGTCGACAGGAATGCGTCGTCGATCAGGCGTACGTCATCGCCATAATGGTGCGTCAGCATCTCAGCCATACAGGGACCATACTGCTTTGTGCGGTCAGGCAATCGCGGAACGTAGCGTAGATGCTCCGACCGTCGCGATTCGGACGTGGCCGTGGGATCGGCAGTTGCCCGAATGGGACTTCTCGCTCGCAACTTCTTCCCTCGCAGGACATGGCGCGATTGCCGATTGGCCCGTATCCTGGCCGCCGTGACTGCGTCCTCCCCACCCTTCCGCGTCCTGTTCTCCCACATCGAGATCTTGCGTCGGAGCCAAGAACTCGTGCGCGAACTGAAGTCTCACGTTGGCGATGAGCCACCGTGTCTCGTGCAAGTCGTGCAAGGCGCGCGACCGTTTGCGCGACTGATCCAGGCCGGCATCGGCCGCGGCCTGATCGTGCACGAAGTACGCGCGAAGTCGTATGCAGGCACAGAGAGTTCGGGCGACGTTGAGATCACCATGCTCGGCGATCTGAACGAGAAGCTCATCAAGGGGCGCGAAGTCGTGCTGCTCGAGGACATCGTCGACACGGGGCGCACCGTCGCTGCGTTGCGCGAACACTTCATGGGACTCGGCGCCAAAAGCGTTCGTGTCATGTCGCTGCTAAGCAAGCCATCGCGCCGCGTGGTCGAAGTCGAGGTCGAGCACATCGGCTTCGAGATCCCTGATGAGTTTGTCATCGGCTTTGGCATGGACATCAACGAGCGCTACCGCGAGCTGCCCGATGTTGTCGTCTACGATGCCGAGCTGGAACGCTCGTCTGCCAGCGCTTCCGTCTAGCGCCTGACGGCACTGCCTACGGCAGCGCCTGACGGCAGTGCCTGACGGCAGTGCCTGACGGCAGTGCCTGACGGCTGCGCCCGGACCGGGTAGGCTGATCGCGCCATGCTCGCCACCAGGATCCTCTCGCTTCTCGCCACCCTTGTGGCCGTGCCGCTTGCCGCGGCAACTGCGCCGCAGGGCAACCAGGCCGAGGCTCCCGCCGGTATGACGGTCGTGATGGTGGACGTCGGCCAAGGCGATGGCCTCGTGTTGCGCGCACCCGATGGCCAGGTGCACGTCTTCGATGCCGGCCCCAACGGCCAAGGCAATGCTTCGATGCTGCCGGTGATCAATTCGCTGCAGCCGCTGAGCTACGGCTACACGATCATGTCGCACTTCCACAGCGATCACCTTGGCGGACTCGACACCGTGCTCAACGCGTTGCCGTTCCAGGTGGCGTTGGATCGCGGCGATCAGAACCGCGCCTCGAACACGAGCATCAACAGCTACCTGGCAGCGGCCGGTGCGCGGCGGCAGTTTGCAGTCGTCGGCCAGACCTACCAGCTTGGCGGCGGCGTGACGATGACGTGTGTGTGCGCCAATGGTTCGATCATGGGTGGCGCGTTCGTCAATCCGGCGCAGGCGCAAGAAGAGAACGCGCGGTCGCTCGTGATGCGCGTCGACTACGGCGACTTCTCGATGTGGATCGGTGGCGACTTGACGGGTGGTGGTAACAGTACCGCCGACGTCGAGAGCGCGGCGGCGTTGGCGTGCGGTGACGTCGATGTCTACAAGCTCAATCACCACGGCTCCAATACGTCGACGTCGACCAACCTGATTGCGCATCTCGATCCCGAACTCGCGATCGTCAGTTGCGGCGCGGGCAACGGCTACGGCCATCCGACGACGACGATCACCAACCGCATCAACCAGGCCCTCGCCTCGCGGGCGTTGTTGTCGACGACACGCGGCAGTTCCAACGTGATCGGCTTTGGTGTGACCGGCGATTTGCGCATCGACACCGACGGCTATCGCTACCGCGCGACGGCCCAGAACGGCGACTTCCTCGACTTCTACTGCGACGAGGTCGTGCCCGAACCGATCAACGTCGGCGACATCCGCATCAGCGAAGTGCAACGCAACCCGAGTGCGGTTTCGGACACCAACGGCGAATACGTCGAGGTCGTCAACGTCGGCAGAAAGCCGATCGCGCTCGATGGCCTGAGCCTCAGCGACAACGCCGGCAGTGTTGTGCTCGCCAGTAACTACATGCTCGTGCCGGGCCGGCCGATGCTGTTCCAGGTAGATGGCAACCCGGCGCGCAACGGCGGCCAGCCGCTTGGTGCAGCGTTGCCCTACAGTTCGCTTGCGTGGGCCAACACGTCGGACTCGGTGGTGGTGCAGCAGGGTGGCACGGTCATCGATTCGCTGACCTACACGAGTGGCTTTCCGGGTAGCAGCGGCTACTCGGCCGAACGCGTCGATCTGCTGGCGCCGCACAACGCTGGCGGTTGGAACTACGCGAGTGCGACGGCGGTCTACGGCAACGGCGACCGCGGCACGCCCGGGGCGGTCAACACAGCGGACAACACCACGCATCCGGTGCAGATCGGTGTTACCGTTCGGCCCGACCGCTTCACGCTGCATGGCACGGCGCTCGATCACGGCGGCAATCACTTCAGTGTGATCGGGTTGAGCTACGGCGTATCGACGGGCTTCCCGTTTGGTGGCGCTCAGATTCCGCTCGATCCTGACGCGTTGTTCTCGGCGACGCTCGGTGTCGGCGAACTGCTCGCCCTGATGCCAGCCGCTGGCTACCGCTCGTTGGATGTCGATATCCCCGCGCCCAACCCGGTTGCCGGCATGACGATCTACGCGGCCCACATCATGCTCGACATCAACATCTCGGTGCCGGCGGTGTCGTCAGCGGTCGGCTTCGTGTTGCCCTAAAACCCGGCGTACCGAACCCGCTGATTCCCGCCGGCTTTGCTCCTTTGCGGATGCTGTATGCTTCGCGCAGAGGCAATGATGACTCGGAGAGGAATCGGCGGCATCGCCGCCTTGCTGTTGCTGGTGCTCGTTGGTGTGCTTGCGTGGGCAACGTTGAGCCGTGGCGAGGCATTGCCACCATCGGGGACGAAGGCGGCGGGTGACACCAGATCGGCTGAGCTGCCCAACGCAGCACGTGCTGGTACGGTGCAACGCGCCGAGGTGCAACCTGCTGCCGCCGACCTCGGTTCGGTTCATGGTGTCGTTGTCTGTAGTGAGTTTGGTCCGGTTGCTGGTGTGACCGTTGCCCTGCATCCCGATTCCGTTGACGGGGCCAGCGCCGCGCCACTTGCTTCCGTGATCAGCAATGCTGCCGGTGAGTTCTCCTTCGATGTCGAGCCGGAATGGCCGGCGGAATTGCGGTTGCAGGCTGCCGGAGATCACATCGTGCCGGGGGTGCATTGGTGCAGGGTCAACTTCCCGGTCGACGTCTGGGTGACGGTGCGCATCGAGGTCTTCGGTCGCGTGGTGTCGGCCGCGGACGGTAATGCACTCGCTGGTGTGGAGGTCACTGGCGAGGATGGGGCCTTGAAAACCGATGCCGAGGGGCGCTACCGGATGTGGACGGCGCTGCCCGATGGCTCTGGACATCTCGATGTTCGCAAGTCGGGGTTCGCTGCAGGTGCTGTGGAGATCGAGCTCGTCGAGCCCGCGACCACCGAACTGAACTTCGCGTTGCAACCGCTCGCGAACTTGCGACTGCAACCGGTGGATGCAGTGACTGGAGTTCCGGTTCGCGAGTCGGTGATTCTGAAAGGGCAGAGGCTGATGCCCGTTGATCCGGACGGCCTGCATTCGATTGCGTATGCGGACGGCGGGGATGCAGCCGCGACGGTTTCGGCACCCGGCTACTGCACAACGGCATGGCGCTGCGAGGAGCTGGCGGGGCATGCCGGTGCGGTGCTCATCCCTCTTGTTCCGGCGACCATCGTGCGCGGAGTTGTTCGCGATACTGCGCGCAAACCGATCGGAGGCGTCCAAGTGCATTGCAAACTACGGCCCAGCTCCGAACCCATGGCGCTGAGCACGTTGAACAGGTTTGACGTGCCCGGTGAGGCAACGTTTCGGATTGGTCAGGAGATGCCTCGCGTAGCGTACACGAGCCAGGATGGCGGCTACGAACTTGCCGTTCTGCCGACGGCGAAGCAGCACCTTCTCCGCGCGGCGAAAGCCGGGTATGCCAAGGTGGACAAGTCGTTCAAGGGAACGGGTCTTGGCGAGGACGTGTTGTTGGACTTCACGCTTGCGTACGGTGCTAGGGTCGTCGTCACGGCAACGTACAACGGAAAGCCATGGACAGGGCGGGTCCTTTGGCGGCACGTGCCGGGTTCCGAAGAGGTCAGCTCTAGCTGGCACGGTTTGTTCCCCATGACTGCGTCAGGTGTGTGTGAACTCGAGGACGTCGGGCCCGGCCAGATTGAAGTCGCCGCGCGAGAGAAGCGCAGTGGCCAAATCGTGGCCACGACTTCGTTGGAGGTCACACCTGGTGGCTCGCATACCTGCGCTCTCAACTGGCAGGTCGACCTTGGTCCATTGCATGGCACGGTCACGACGGCGGATGGGGAGCCTGCGGACTCCGTGCGAGTGGTTGCGGCTTCCATGGTGAACGGTCCGTTGGCGTCGCAACCGGTAAGGCGGCATTACTCGGCGAAGACGGATGCGGGGGGTAGGTTCACCATCGAAGTTGCGCGCGACCTTAGGTATTGGCTTTCCAGCTCGGTTGGTGACGGACTTGCCCAAGCTCGGGATGTGGTCGTTGGTAGCACCACGCATCTGGTGATCCCCAAGTATGGCGAGTTACGCATCCTTGTTCGCGATCGAGTAACGAAGGAACCGTTAGGCAATGGCCGGCCAAGCTTCGCTCCGCTGACCTATCGTGCGAGTGGTGGCACGCAGTTCACGAAGGCAGGAGTAGGGCTCGACCGCAACGGTCGCGCGGACCTGGAGTTGCCCGTCGGTTCGGTGGATCTCCGCTTGGATTTCCATGGGCAAGGGTATGTCAGCAGGGTCGTCCGCGATGTTCCGGTCACAGAGACGCGGAACACCAAGGACTACGTCATTGAGTTGGACCGCGGCTTGTCCGTCGACTTCCGCCTCAAGCAACCCGTGACCGCCGCCGACGCGAGTGCGCACACCGTGTTCTTCTTGCATGAGTCCGAGTTGCATGACGTGCTGCCGGTGTCGGACGACAGCGGGGGGCCCGATGTCTTCTGGCTCAACGGGAAGCAGTTTCAGATGTCGCATCGCAGCCTCAGTCATCGCTGCGTATGGCTGAATCGGCGGAAGATTCCGACCATCACGGGGCTCAAGCCGGGGCGCTACTTCATGCGAGCGTTTCCCGATGACCTGGTGATTGCGCCGAGTTCGTTCGTCGTCGAGAAGGACGCGGTGTTCGATATGGAAGTGCGGCAGCGAAAGTGATCCACCCTGCGTACCGGTGGTGTCGTCAGCGGTCGGCTTCGTGTTGCCGTACTTTCTGCTAGCCGCAACTGAAACCGGCGGCGTGAAGCGGGTTCGGTACGCCGGTGAAGGTTGCTGTGTGGCGTACATGAACCCGGCGTACTGTACCTGGTTCAAGCTGCCGGACTGTTACTTGGCCAAGACCTGCTTGAAGCGCTCGATCAGTTTGTCGCGTGCTGCGTCGGTGCTGCAGCTGAGCAGTAGTTGGTGCCGTGTCGGTTGCGGATCCTTGACCGTGCCCAAGCCCGTGAGCGCGGCGAGGGCGAGATAGCCGGTCTCGATGTCGCCGTAGTGGACCTTCATCATCAGTTCCAGGGCGACATCACAGATTCGCGTGCATGGGCGGAGGGGCCCCGGGAGGGGCACGCGGATTTGCCAGTCGATCGGAGCCTTCGCATCGAGGAACGGTTTGAGGAGTGCATGCAAACGAGGGTCTCTCGATTGTGCCAATTGCTCGGCGGCGCCACGCCACTGACGGATTCGAAGCAGCCATTCTTGTGACTGCTCGTCGCCGCCTTCGGTTGGTAGGTCGGCAACGTTGATGCCCAGTCGCTCGCCCAAGCGTTCGTGAAGCACGTCAAACAAGCGTCGCGTCGCGTTGCGATCTGATGACCACCTTGCGTGTCGCGGGTCGAGCACAATCATGACCGCGGCGGCGCGGTGCTGTTCGTAGGCCGTGAGCAGCGGCTCGAGGAACGAGTCGTCCCAGAAGTCGTGTGGTGCCGCCGCGAGATCCTGGAGTGTGTAGGCGTCCTGAGTTCGCAGGCGGGTGCGGAAGTACGCAAGCAGTTGCTCGCGACCAAAGCCCATGTAATGGATGCGTTTGGCGATGGTATTGCGGCCTTCGAATGCCGAGGTGACCCGTGCTTCCATCGCCTTGGTCAGCTCATCGAGTGTCAGCGCGCTGTGCAGTGCTTGCACGGCGAGTAGCGCGTGGAGGTAATACGAATGCACGGCAAACGTCGACGTCTCCGGTTCTGCCAGCAGCTTGCGCAATCGGGCCAGCAGCGCTGGATGGCTTGCTTCATCCGGCAGCTGCCAATGCAGCGAGACTGCAAGGCCGTCCGTGGGCGTGGTTAGCCTGCCTATACCATCTGCTTGGATGTCGAAGTGCACGCTGTAGCGAGCCGTGTAGCCGTGCTCGGGCGGCATGCCGATCAGGCAACTCTCGTAGCGGCTGACGTGGCGGCTGTAGCGATGGGTTCCTGGCTGCACGTGCAGGGAATGCTTGGGAGTGCCTTTTAGCCAGGGCAGAAGCGCGCGGCCGCCACCCGCCGCGCCGCTACCTGAGCGCAGTAGCTCATCGGTGTCAGGATGATGGCACGTCCGCTGCAGCCGATAGGTGAGGTTGTTGACCTTGATGGGGCGGTCGCCCTTGTTGACGAATACCCAGCGCAGCCAATGTTCGTCGGCCAGCGATGCTTTGGGCAGATACTCCAGCGAGATGCTCAGGTCGCCCTTCGCAACGACCTCTTGCGTGCGGTATGCAGGGCTCGGTGTCGCTGTCTCAGTCGCTTGGGCACGGATCGTCGCCGTGCATGCCAAGCTCACGAAGGCTAGTGCGACTGGTGGCTTCATGACGTGACGATAGCCAACGCGGCAGCGGGCGTAACGTAAGGAGCCCGTCAGCCTAGGCGTTTCGCGTCGCCTTGACCGCCGCCACGATCTCCTTCGCCAACTCCAACACACTGAACGGCGCCGATCCCTCGGCCTTGTTGTTGACGACGACCGTCATCGGCACATCCAAGTCGAGCGCCTTCGTGCCCAACTCTGCGATCGCCTTTCGGCTATCCGGGTCACCATCGACGATCTTGTCGAACGGCTGGTAGTGCTCCTTGGCCTCTTCGTAGCTGAGCCCTGAGTGCAACATCCAACGCAACGCGATGGGGCCCAACGTGTTCTCGTTGACGGGGGCAAGCTCGAGTTGCCGTGCGATGCTCGGCATGCGTGGGTGCACGCAGTAACAGTGGCGCGCCCCGGCCTGCGTGATCGCTTCGACGTAGCGTTCCGTCATCAGGTCTTCATCACGCAGCTCGACCGCGTAGTGCACACCCTTGGGCAGGGCCGTGAAGAACTCGTGCAGCGAATCGGCGAACGCTTCGGGCTTCTTCGTGATGCGTTTGCCTTGCGGCGGGAACTGGAACACCAATGGGCCAAGCTTGTCGTCGAGGCCTTCGAACGCCGGCGTCAACACATCATCGATTGCGCTGTCGACATCGAGGTAGCGCGGGTTGAGTCCCGTCTTGCCGCGCACGGTTGGCGACGTCAGTTCGCCCCACGCTTTGACCAAGAACCGGAACGTGTCCGGCACCTGGGCCGCGTAGTCCGCGAAGTCCTGCTTGCCGATCGGGCCGTAGAACGTGCGGTCGATACCGACGGTGCCGAGCAGCGGATGCTGCGAGTACGCGCCGAGCCCGAGGCGCGACAGCGACTTTTGCGGCGCGTTCTTGGCGTAGACCAGCCCGCGCCAGCCCGGGAACATCCACGATGATGTGCCGAGGCGCAGTTGCTTCGGTAGTTGCGGCGCGAGTTCGATCGCGTCCGCTGGTGGGGCGCATGGCTCGACGCGGAGCTTGTCCTTCTCCTCTTCGTCGAGCGGGCCGAAGAGGCCACCCTGTTGCGGCTGGTCGGCCACGTGATTCCGCGGGCGTCCTAGACGCCCAGTTCCTTCAGCAAGTTCGGCGCGGGTTGCACGGCTTCAAGCACCCACAGCACGTAGCGGAAGTCACAGACAACATTGCGCGAACGCTCCGGGTTCCAGCCGAAGTCGCCGGCGACATTCTCGAACACGCGGTCGAAGTTGAGGCCGATCAATTCGCCGCGGCCATTGATGACCGGCGAGCCCGAGTTGCCACCGGTCGTATCGCCGTTGGTCAGGAAGCAGACCGGCACGTCGCCGAGCGCCGGCACGAACCAGCGGCTCTGCTTGCGCGTCTTGGCCGCTTCGAGCAGCGCCTTCGGGTTGGCGAACGGCGACTTGCCGTTCTCCTTCTGCAGCAGACCGGCGACGGTCGTCTGCGGCTTGTAGTGGATGCCGTCGCGCGGCTCGTAGCTCTTGACCTCGGCGATCGACACGCGCAGCGTGCTGTTGGCGTCGGGGTAGAACGACTTGCCACGGAACGCTTCCTGCGCGGCGATCCAGCGACGGCCGACGTCGAGTTTGCGGCCATCGCGCTTGCGACGGCGTTGCAGCCACTGCTGGTATTCCTTGTTGAGGCCGCGGGCGAGCACGATCAGTGGGTCGTCGCTGTTTGCGACCGCTTCGCGACCACCTTCGAACAGGGCGCGACGCTTGTTGCCGTCGAGCATCTGCGTCGTCGCGAGCATCGTATCGATGACCGCTTGGCCACCGGCTGCCGTCAACTTCTCGGTGCCGGCGAGTCGCTGTTGCGCCGAGATGTTGGCCCACTCGTGCATCAGCACGTTGAGCATCGGCCGCTGGATCAGATCGAAGTCCTTCGTGATGGCTTTGCCGCCGATCATGTTGAGGCCGCGATCGCTGATCGTGCCACCGCCGGCGACGGCGTTGCAGCCCTGCATCAGGATGTTAAACAGGCCGAGGTGATCCCGCAGCACCGCGATGAACCACATGTTGGTGTCGCGTTCAATCTCGTTGCTCTCCTGCTCAGCGTCCGTGAGCATCTCCTTGAGCAGGTCCGCGTTGGCTTCGCTATGGGCGCCGAGTTGCGCCTCTTCGCGCAGCTTGCGCGCGACGACGGCGTTGTTCTTGAGGCCGAAGATCATGCCGGCCGCGTTCTTCTCGACGTTGGCGAGCGACTTGATCTCACTGACGAGAGCGAGCGCGCGTTTTTCGCTTTCCTTCGAAGCTTCCTTGAGCACGTTGATGGCTTGCGTCAGCACGCGCAGACGCGCCGGGTAGACGAAGCCTTCCTGCGACGCGACGCCCTTGCTCGTCTTGTAGCGTTGGGTGCTGCCCGGGTAGCCCATGATGATCGCGAGGTCGTTCTCCTTGATCGGCTCCGTCGCAGTTTTGAGGAAGTGCTCGGGTTGGAACGGCACGTTGTCATCGCTGTGATCCTGGACCGTGCCGTCCTTGCCGACGTAGGCGCGGAAGAACGTGAAGTCGCCGGTGTGGCGCGGCCACTCCCAGTTGTCGACGTCGCCGCCGAATTCACCGATCGCGCGCGGCGGCGCGTAGACGAGGCGCACGTCGCGGATCTGCGTGCGGTAGTAGAGATGGTATTCCTTGCCTTCGAGGAACGACGCGACGGAGCACTTGGTGTTGGCTTCCTTGCGTTCGCCGGCAGCGACCAGGCGCCCGATCGTTTGCTGCGTGATCTGCCAACGTTCAAGGTCGGTGTTCGCCTTGGCTTGCGCTTCGTGCACCTTGGCGGTGACGTCTTCGATGCGCTTCAGCACGATCGCGACCATGCCCGGTGCCGGCAGTTCTTCGCCACGCGTGTTCGCGGTGAAGCCGTCGCGCAGGTGGTTGGCTTCCGGTGTGCTCAGCGCGCTGACGGCGCCAAAGCCACAGTGGTGGTTGGTGACCATCAGGCCGTCCTTCGAGACGAACGATGCCGTGCAACCGTTGATCTGCACGGTCGCGGACAACACGCCGCCCTTCTCGGGATGCCAGAACTCATCCTTGGTCATCACCATGCCGCGCTTTTGCAGCGCGTCCCAATCCATCTCACGGACTTGGGTCGGGAGCCATTGGCCTTCATCTGGGAGCAGAACGACAGCGGCGAGAACAGTCAGAAGGGATCGCAACATGGCGCCTTGTATACGCGGATGACGGACACGGTGCGAACAGGTTGCACGCAACAGCTTGTGGTTCTCCGTGCCGGGCGGCACCCTTGCTGGCATGAAGCTCGGCTCCAAGCTGTCTCTGTTGGCTCTCGCAACGGCCTTTGTCGGTATCTGCGCCCCCGTTTCTGGTCAGAACTCGACCAAGAAGATTCGTACGCGGCCCACCGAGCTGGCCGCCAAGGCGGGGTCGGCCGTGCCGTGGCGCAGGGACGTCGATACGGCGCTCGCCGAGGCCAAGAAGACGGGCAAGCCGGTGTTCTGGTATGTGCCGTCGGTGCGGCGCTCGCGCATGGACCGCAAGCCGGAGATCGATCGATACATGATGGGCGGGCCGTTCTCGTGGCCGTCGACGATCGAGTTGCTGAAGGAGCACTTCATCCCGGTCAAGCAGATTGGTGGTGGTACGGATCTCTCGAAGGAACTGCAGTTGGCGCACGGCAAGTTCATCGAGCCGGGCTACGTCGTGCTCGACGGTGATGGCAAGGTCCGGTTGCGGGTGGATCAGGTCACAACGTTTCATCCGCAATGGTTCGAGGCGCCGTTGCGTCGCGTGGTGAAGCAGCCGATCGAGCGGTTCCCGTGTTCGGCGGCCCTCGCGGAGCACTGGCAGGCGTTCCGCAGTGGTGGTGATGGGTTTGCGTTTGCACAGCCCGAACCCATGAACGCTTGGGAAGCAGTTGCCGCTGTGATCCGGCCGGAGTTCCTCTGGCTGACCGGCGTGCGTCACTTTCGCTCCGGCCAGCGCAAGGAAGCGGAACGCGTCTGGAAGTACTTGGCCGACAACCACCCGACGAGTTCGTGGGCCTGGAAGGCCGCACTCGAGATCGAAGGTCACGGCCCGTTCGTGCACGGCTTCGAGGTCTACGGCGCTCTGGACGGCAAGGTCGTGAACAGCGACCCACATGACGGCACACGCGCACCCGTCGGCACGTTCACCGAGCAGCAATTGTGGCAGCATAGTGTTGCGTTCCTCGCGGGCACGCATGACGACGATGGTGTCTATCGCGATAGCACCTACGACTTCGGCGGCACGGATGGCCTGCCCAACGTGCACGCGGCCGTGACCTGTCTCGCCGGCGAAGCGTTGCTTGCGGCGATGACACGAGCCGACAAAGGCCAACTCCAGTTGTCCGAAGCGTTGGTCCAGAAGGTCGAAACTCTGCTGCTCAAGATGCGCGAGAACGCGATGCAGTCGGATTGGCTCGCGCTATCCGATCGCGACGAGATCATCTGGGCCCGTGCCTACGCGTTGCGGTTCTTGCGGGCGTGGCAACTGCACCGCAGCAACGACAAGGAAGCCGTCGCGCCGGGCGTGCGTCGCGGCGTCGCCGCGTTGATTGCGCTGCAACCCGAAACCGGCGCGTGGTTCCACGAGTACGGCAACCCGTTCGCGATCGCGACGGCGCTGCAGGCGTTGCACGGTGCCAAGGCGCAAGGCTTCGACGTGCCGCAGGACAACATCGACAAGGGCCTCAAGGCGCTCGCGTTCAACCGCACAGGCGAAGGTGCGTTCAGCTACGGCCAGACGCGTCCCGGTCGCAAGCCGCGCGCCAACCTCAAGGGGGCCGCCGGCCGCATGCCGCTGTGTGAGTTGGGCCTCTACCTGTTTGGCGCGTCGAGCCAGGAGAAGCTGCTCGCCGCGGTTGAAGCTGGGGACCGCCACCACAAGCTGCTGGCTGCGGTGCGCAAATACGACGACCACGCCGACCGCCTCGGCTACGGCGGCTTTTTCTTCTGGTTCGACATGCTCGGCCGCGCCGAAGCGATCGCCGAGCTGGAGGACGACAACAAGCGCAAGCAACTGGCGGCCGCGCAATACAAGTTGATCATGGACCTGCCGGAGTTCGACGGCTGCTTCGTCGACAGCCACGAGCTGGGCCGATGCTACGGCACGGCGATGGCGCTGTTGTGCTTCGACGTCCTGGCGCGGGCCAAGAAGTAGCGCCTGGTTTCCCGGCGCCTAGTTCCTGGGCGTAGGCTTTGGCGAATCGATGCCCGGGTGACCGAGCAACTCGCCAAGCCACTGCGACAATGGATGCGAGATCGCAGCGGCAGCGTTCGCGAACTTCTCCGCGACCTCGTCGCCGAGCTGCATCGCGAGTGCGGATACCTGCAACAGGTCATCCGTCGTGCCGCGGTCGAGCTTCTCTTGCAGCCAGGCAACACTGCAGTGCTCCTGCGCCATCTTGAGCATCTGCGCCCGCGTGCCCTCGTCAAACTGCGGGCGATGCTCGAGCTCGGTCAGCAACCACGTCGTCGTGCCGATGTCGTTCTTGTCGAGCACCCGTTGCATCAGCCGCGACAGGATGCGGCCGGACAGCGCGGTGGTCGGTTGCAGCTTCTCTCTCGCCGGCGCTTCGGCCTCGAGGTCGTCGAACAGCTGACGCGCGGCAAGTGCCGGCAGGTTGCTGTTGCAGTCGCGCTCGATCATCGCGCGAACGTTTTGGCTGCACGGGTGCGGCGTCGGCAGCGCGTTCCAATCGTGACCGCGATCCTGGTCGGTGGCCGGCTGGTCGGCTGCGGCATGCAACTCGACTCCGTGGATGTGGGCGGCGTCGATCAGTGCCGTCAGTTCGCCGTCGGCGTCGCCGCTGTCGGCCATCGCGGACAGCTGCTGCAGCAGTTCTTCGAGCTCGGTCGCGCCGAGCGTCTGTTGCAGGACCACTTCGCCGATGCCGGCGCGGCGCAGCAGGCCGAACGGCGGCTCGTCCGGGTGGAACGTCAGAACGGCTTCGTTTGCGACGTAGACCGAACCCGCTCGGAGCCCCAGGCTGAGGGGGGCTTCTTGCGTAGTCGCGAGCAGGTGCTCGATGGCGCGTCGGCGGGCAGGCCGCCAGACCTCGGGGGCGTCCGGGTGCTGTCGGTGGGCGGCGAGCGCATTGTGCAGCGCCAGAACGGCTTCGCGGGCGAGCTTGTGGTGCTCGATGCTGCCGTCTTGGGTGGGGGTCGGGTTGCTGCTGGGCTTCGCCATAGACAACCCTGTATCGGCAGATGAAGGATCCAGCCTGCACCAGGCCACCTGGGCTTTATCGCCTGGTCTTCCGACCGTACTCGTGCTAACCCCCCTTGTTCTGCTAAACCAATCCCCTGTGTTGACCCCGCTGACCCTCCGCAACCTGTGGGCATACCTCATAATCGCCATGCTGTCGGCGTGTGGAGGATCCGTAGCTCGCGTCGATCTCACCCAGCCGAACCCGGCAACTGCCCCGGGGCCGATCGAGCCGACCATCCTGGTGGTAACCCTCACCGGCAAGCTCGGCACCACCGAACTGGCGCGCTGCCACCGTTCGATTCGCGAGGCCGAGGCCAACGGCTGCAACGTGATCTTCCGGATCGACGAGGCGGGTTCTCAGGGTGAGAGTCTCAGTGATTTGCAGAGCCTGCTCGATGTCATCCAGACCACGACGGTCGGCACGACGGCGGTGCTGCGCGGGCGGGTGACGCAAGGGGCCGCGGCGTTGGCGCTGTGCACGTCGAGCACTTACATGCTCAAGGGTGCCCACTGGGGCGAGATCACCCAGCCCGAGAAGGAGTTCGAGGCGTATCTGACGCAGGACCCCGAGGCCCACCGCCAGGCGCAGTTCGACCAGTTGCGCTCGGTGTTGCAGAGCCGGCTCGAGCGGCGCAAGAACAAGCTTCGTCCCGATGCGATGAAGATGGCGCTGGCGATGGCGGACCCGCGCGTGCAGTTGGTGTCGGCGACGGTGCGCGAAGGTGGCATCGAAAGGTCGCGCATCATCACGCGCGACGAGATGATCTCGCTGCAGACGGCAGGTGCCACGATCCTCGGCGAGACGTTGATGACGCGGCCGCTGATGTTGTCCGCGGCACAGGCCGAGGAGTTCGCGTTGTCGAGCGGCACGCTGTCCGGCTACGACCAGCTCTACGAGATCCTCAACATCGATCGCACCCGCGTCGGCGAACTGACCGTCAACTGGGCGGAGAACATGGTGGCCTGGCTCGAGATGCTGGCGCCGTTCTTGCTCGTGATGGGCTTCTTGATGTTGCTCGTCGAGGTCAAGACGCCGGGCACGGGCTTGCCGGGCTTGCTCGGTGTGGCCTTCCTCGGTCTCGCGATGTTCCACAGCTACCTCGTGGGCCTGGCCGAAGTCACCGAGATCATCGTCTTCTTCCTCGGCCTTATCGCGATTGCGGTCGAGATCTTCGTGCTGCCCGGCACGGTGATCTTTGGCGTCGTCGGCTTCTTGTGCCTGATGCTCGCGTTGGTGCTCAGTCGCCAATCGTTCTTCCTGCCGAGCAACTCGGTCGAAGAAGACATCCTGCTGGCCAACCTCGCCAACCTGACCTTCCTGTTCATCATGGTCATGGTGCTCGGCGCCGTGATGTGGCGGATCCTGCCGAAGGTGCCGGTGTTCAATCGGTTGTTCTTGAAGCCGCCGGGCTCCGGCGACGAGCCGACGAGCAACAACGTGCCGAGTGGCCTGGGGCTGACGCGTGAGAAGCTGGAAGCGCTCGTTGGGCGCTCCGGCGAGGCGGCGACGGTGCTGCGACCTGCAGGTGTCATGGAGATCGACATGGATCGCATCGATGTGGTGACCGAAGGCGAGTTCGTGCCGCTCGGTGCCGAGTTGCGTGTGCTCTATGTGCAGGGCAACCGTGTCGTCGTTGGCGCGGTCGAGAAGCCCGGGGAAGATGACCGCGAGTCCGAACGCGGCAGCGTCGGCGTCGTCGTCTTGCTGTGCATCCTCGGCATCGCGCTGATCTTCGCCGAAGTGATCTTCCCGTCGTTTGGCATCATCGGCATCTGCGCCGCGGTCTCGTTGTTGAGCGCGATCTTCGTCGCGTTCCAGGAGTCGATCGGCTTTGGCGTCGGGGTTGCCGTGTTCGAAGCGATCGCGGCCCCGATCGCGATCTTCTTCGCCTTCAAGTTGCTGCCGAATACCCCGATCGGCCGGCGGTTGATCTTGTCCGGACCGGCGACGGATGGCACCGCAGCCGCGGGCGATGGTGGGCTTGGCAGCTTCGTCGGCAAGGATGGCGTGACCGTGTCGCCGCTGCGTCCGGCTGGCTTCGCGCGCATCGATGGTCGCAAGGTCGACGTCGTGACCCGTGGCGAGATGCTGCCGGACGACTGCAAGGTCGTCGTGATCGACGTGACGGGCAACCGCGTGGTGGTTGCTGAAGCACGCGATGGCCAAGCCACCAGTCAGGCGCCTACGAGCCAGGCACCAGAAAGTCCAACGCCGGCGCCGTAGGCGCTGTGCAACGCATTCACCTATTCTGATTTCCGTCTGTTTGGAGACCCACTGCAATGCTAGCCCTTTTTGAAGATGCCGGACTCGGGACCTGGGTCCTTGTCGGCGTCCTGGTTCTGCTCGTCGTCCTGGTCCTGATCCTGTTGAAGTTCATCAACTTGTGGGTTCAGGCCTACATGTCCGGAACCAAGATCGGGCTGTTCCAGCTGGTCGGCATGTCGCTGCGAAAGGTCAACCCGACCGTGATCGTGCGCGGTGCCATTTCGGCGACGCAGGCTGGCTTGCCGCTCAACGTGCGCGACCTCGAAGCGCACTACCTCGCCGGTGGCCGCATCCTCAACGTCGTGCAGGCATTGATCGCTGCCGACCGCGCCAACCTCGGTCTCGACTTCCGGCAAGCAGCCGCCATCGACCTCGCCGGTCGTGACGTGCTCGACGCCGTGCAGACGTGCGTCAACCCGAAGGTCATCGATTGCCCGCAGAACTCCAAGGTCGCGGCGATGGCCAAGGACGGCATTCAGGTGCTGGCCAAGGCGCGTGTGACCGTTCGCACCAACATCCAGCGACTCGTTGGTGGTGCGACCGAAGAGACGATCATCGCGCGTGTTGGCGAAGGTATCGTTTCGACGATCGGTTCGTCGGACAACCACAAGCAAGTGCTCGAGAACCCGGACCGCATCAGTAAGGGCGTGCTCGAGAAGGGCCTCGATGCCGGCACGGCGTTCGAGATCCTGTCGATCGATATCGCGGACGTCGATATCGGCGACAACATCGGTGCGCGTCTGCAGGCCGACCAGGCTGAAGCGGACAAGCGCGTCGCGCAGGCATCAGCCGAAGGTCGTCGTGCGATGGCGGTTGCCGAAGAGCAGGAGAACGTCGCCGCGATCGCGGCCAACCGCGCCAAGCTCGTGCTCGCCGAAGCCGAAGTGCCGAAGGCCATGGCCGACGCGTTCCGCGCCGGCAACCTGGGTATCCTCGACTACCAGAAGATCAAGAACATCGAATCCGATACGCGCATGCGTTCGGGCATCGCCGCTGGCGAAGAAGCGCACCTCGATGACGAAGAGGACAAGAAGAAGATGCGCGGCCAGGAGGATTAGTCCATGGACTGGCTGTTCGAACTACTCAGGCGCCAGCCGTTCGTCGCGCTCCTCATTGGAGCGTGGTTGGTCGGTATGGTCAGCAACGCACTGAAGGCGCAGAAGAAGGCCAAGGAGCGTCGCGAGGCGCAACTGCGGCCGACGAAGGTCAGCGCTCCGGAGGCTACTGCTGCTCCGACCGTCAAGCAGGCGGCCGCCGCCAAGGGGCCCGGCGAGGTCGTTTCCTCGATGGGCACCGGTCAGCGCGCGCAGCTACCAAGTCGCCGTACGGCACCGGCGTCGATGCGCGGCAGCAAGAAGGCCGAGGCGGCCTGGCCGGAACCGAAGTCGGCGCCTGCGCAGGCTGGCCCGGCACCCGCAAAGAAGGCGACGTCTCCCGACGAAATCGCCGCCGAGATGCGTCGCATCTTCGGTTTGGACAGCAAGCCGACGCCGAAGGTCGAACCCCAGCCACCGCGGCATGAGCCCGTTCGGGTGGAGCCGGAGCTGGTCGATCCCCGCAGCGTGCGCGTGCGTTCGAGTGAGCCAGCGCTGCGTTCGAGCGTCGATTCGCACGTTGGTGAGAGCGCGCGCGACCGTCATCTTCAGAAGACCAAGGTTGGTCAGACGCGCGGCAACCGGGGCGCGATCGGCAACCTCGGTGGCCGCGTGCAAACGACCCGCAAGAAACGCACGCACAGTGCGCGCCGTTTCCCGATGGACGATATGAAGCGGATCATCGTCATGAACGAGATCCTGTCGCCGCCCGTCACGATGCGCGAGCCGGGTAACAACCCGCCTCACGCAACGTGAGGCGGTAGACGAACGGTTCCGCTAGTTGCGGAGCTACTTGCCGCCGGTCATCGGGGCGGCTGGCGACTTCGGCATGCGCCCACGGCGATCGGTCTTCTTGAACGCCTTCCAGAGGTCTTCGTCGACCGTCGGACGCGTATCGTCGTTGCCGATCTGGAAGCCGATGTCGTAGATGTAGCGTGCGACGCGCAGCAGCTTCGGATACTCGATCTTGTCCGGCGTGTCCGTGGTCTGGTGGTAGTCCTTGTGGATCCCCGTGAACACGAACGCGACCGGGACACCGGCGAACGCGAAGTTGGCGTGGTCGCTGCGAGTGAACAGGCTCTCCTGGTCGAACTCGATGTCGAAGCCGGCGCGGTCGTTGCCCGCCATGCACGTCTCGTGCAGGCCGCGCGACATCTTCTGCGTGCCGACGAGGTGGATGACGTTGCGGTTGTCTTCGGCGGTCTCGCCCTTGTTGACCAGGCGGCCACCGTCACGCGACTCTTCTTCGCTGCGACCGATCATGTCCATCTGCAGTTCGGCGGCGATCGACGACAGCGGGATCGGGCAGTTCTGCGCGAAGTAGCGTGAGCCGAGCAGGCCGCGTTCTTCGCCGGAGAAGCACACGAACAGGATGCTGCGCTTCGGCCGCACGTTGTTCTTCGCGAACATCTGGGCGGCGGCCATGACGCCGGTAGTACCCGAGCCGTCATCGTCGGCGCCGGGGTAGTAGTTGCCGCCGCGGCGACCGAGGTGGTCGAGGTGGCTGCCGATGACGACGTATTCGTCCTTGAGCTGCGGGTCGCTACCGGGCAGCACGGCCCAGACGTTCATCGCGGGCGCCGACGTGTTCTCGCACTCGAGCGAGAGGCGGGCCGTCAGCGGCAACTCGGTGACCTTGGCACCTTCGGCCAGCTTCTCGTGAGTCAGGTCGCCGAAGGCGAGCAGTTGTTCGACGTCCTTGCCGCCGATCGTGATGCTGGCCGGGCGGCGCCCGCGTGCCGAGGCAGCTGGGTTGCGGCCGCTACGGCCCATGCGTGAGCTGCCGCTGATGCCGCCCTTCGCGGGCTTCTCTTGGGCCATGATCATCGCGGCAACCTTCTGGCCTTGCAGTGCGGACCGCAGCATGAACGGGGCGAGCTGCAACGAGCGTCGCGAGCCGCGCGCGGCTACGATGACGATCTTGCCTTCGAAGTCGTATTCGTCGAGGCCTTCGATGCTCGGCATCCGGCGGCCCTTCATCTCCGGCAGTTCGAGGTTGAGTAGCACGACCTTGCCGTTGGCATCGGTCTTGGTCGAGGCGCTGCCGATCATGCGTTCCTTCGGCACGGCCAAGACGGTGTCGCCGTCCTGCTGGAAGACGAGTTCGGCCTTGCTGACCTTCGTCTGCGACCAGGGCATGTTCTGGAAGTAGGAACCGTTCTCGCCGCGGGCTTCGAGGCCGAGCGACTTGAAGTGGTCGGCAACGTAGTTGGCTGCCTTGCCGTAGCCAGCTTGCCCCGTGCCGCGGCCGCCGAACTCCTCACTCGCGAGTTTGTAGAGCCACGTCTTGCAGTTCTCGACCGACACGGCGGCGGCGCCTTGCTGGCGGTCTGCCGAGAGTGGCTTGCCTTGCTCGGCGGCTGCCGTCTGTGCGGGCAGGCAGGTGACCAACAATCCGGTGGCAACGGTGGCTGTGACGATCCGGCGGATCGCGGCGGTGGGGGAATCGAACATCGGGGTTGGGAGTTTGGACACGGCTTCGGACTTGCTGACAGGGCAGCTCTTTGTGGGGCCTGATACGGGCTGGGCCAGGATCGTGCAGGAACGAAGACCGCGGATGGGCGGCAAAGTTGTGCCGGGTTTGTCGGTTGTCGGCTGGCCCAGGGCAGCGCTCCCTTTGCGTGGCAGCGTTCGTGCCATACGATCATGCGTCCTAGATGACGACCAAGCGCCTCGAAGACCTGCCTGTGCGACGTCGCCGCAAGCGATTGCGTCGCCGCCTGAAGGAAGTGCCGATTCTCCCGAGTCTGGTCACGCTCGCGAACGTGTTCTTCGGCTTCCTGGCGATCTCGAAGGTCGCCGACGCCATGCGGTTGCATGCGCCCGGGGTCGAGTTTGCGGTCGTGCTGCCATACTTCGAACTCGCCGCGATCCTCGTGTTCGTCGCGATGGTGTGTGATGCCCTCGACGGCCGCGTCGCGCGCATGACCGGGCAGACGTCCAACTTCGGCGCGCAGCTCGACAGCCTGGCCGACATGGTGACGTTCGGCATGGTGCCGGCGTTCATCGCCAAGGTGCTGATCGACTATCACGCTCAGGCCGACGTCAACCAGCTGCTCAAGATCGGCCCCAAGCTCGTCTACGCCGCCGCCGCCGTCTACGTCGCGGGTGCCGCGATGCGGTTGGCGCGCTTCAACGTCGAGACCACTGCCGACGAAGATGATCACCGCGAGTTCAAGGGCTTGCCGTCGCCGGCAGCCGCCGCGGTGGTGTGTTCGATGATCGCGATGTTCTGCACGCGTGGCAGTCCATCCGAGATCGGCAGCCGCATTCTGCAACCGGTGCACTACGACGCGATTGTCGTGGCGATGCCGGGTGTGCTGGCGTTGCTCGGGTTGTTGATGATCAGCCGCGTGCCGTATCCGCACGCGGTCTACGCGTTGGCCAAGGGGCGGCACAGCATGCCGTTCTTGGTGGGTGTCGTCGTGGTCGTTGCTGTTGCCGCCGTCGAGTGGCAGTTGGCGATGGTGACGTTGACGTCGGGCTACGTCGTCTATGGCATGTTGCTCGGCACCTACCGAGCCGTCTTCGCTCGCGGTGCTGGCGACGACGATGACGACGACGATGGCGAAGATCTCGATCTGATTCGGCCGACGCCGTCGCGCAACTGATCTAGCCTGAGAACGGATCCGCATGGAACTTGCTTACGTCGCGTTCGGTAGCAACGTCGGGGACCGGCAAGCGCACATCCAAGGCGCGCTCGACAGCCTCGCGGCTACGCCCGGCATCAAGGTGCTGCGGATCTCCGAGATCCTCGAAACCGAGTTTGAAGGGGAAGGCCCAGAGCAGGGACCGTTCCTCAATGGCGTGGTCGAGCTGTCGACGTCGCTGACGCCGATGGCGTTGCTTTGTGTGCTGCAGGCACTCGAGCAGGTCGCCGGTAGGGCGTCGCCGCATCCGGTCAACCATCCACGCGAGCTCGATCTCGACATCATCCTGTTCGGGTCGCGCACGATCGATTGCCGCGATCTGATCGTGCCGCATCCGCGCTACTACGAACGCACGTTCGTGCGCGAGCCGCTGCTGCAGTTGGGCGTCGACCTCGATCCCTACAAGCCCAAGCCCTCGCCGGTGGTGATCGACTCGGTCGAGATGCTGACGCAGAAGACTTCGGAATGGTTGGCGGGGGACTGCCTGGTTGGGCTCGTGCCGACGATGGGTAGCCTGCATGAAGGCCACAAGAGTCTGATGCTGAAGGCGCGCGAGCAGTGCGACCGCGTCGTCGCCACCGTGTTCGTCAACCCGCTGCAGTTTGGCCCCAACGAAGACTTCTCGGCGTATCCGCGGGACCTGACGGCCGACACCGAAGTTTGCCGCTCGGCGGGTGTAGACGTGCTGTTTGCGCCGCCCGTCGGCCAGATGTTCGGCGAAGAGTTCTGCAGCAACATAGCCGTCGGTCCCGAAGCCGTCGGCATGGAAGGCGGCGTGCGCGACGGTCACTTCGAAGGGGTCGCAACGGTTGTAGCTAGACTGTTTGCAATGGCGCGGCCGCACCGCGCCTACTTCGGCGAGAAGGACGCGCAGCAGGTTGCCGTCGTTCGCCGTATGGCCAAGGACCTCGGTTTCCCGGTGCGCATCGAACCGTGCGCAATCGTGCGCGAAGAAGATGGTCTGGCGCTGTCGAGTCGCAACGTCTACCTCGGCAAAGAAGATCGCGCCGCCAGCACCGTGCTCTTCCGCGCGTTGCGCAGTGCCCGCGAACAGTTCCGCCGGGGCACGCGGGATCGCGACAAGTTGCTCGAACGGGTGCGTGCCGTGCTCGCCACCGAGGCGCGCTGCGATGTGGATTACGTCGAGTTGCGCCGCGAAGGCGACCTTGCCGAACTGCCACCTGGCGACGTCGTCGGCGGCCGCCTGTTGGTCGCCGCAAAGTTCGTCGATGGCGAACGGCTGGTGCGCTTGCTCGACAACCTGTCGCTGACTGGCGAGGACGAGTTGCTGTGACCGATCCCCGCGCGCTCTACTTGCCGTCGCGCGCCAAGCTCAACCTGGGCCTGCGCATCGTTGGCCGCCGCGACGACGGCTATCACCTGCTCGACACGGTGTTCCACAACCTGACGTTGCACGATGACGTCGCGGTCTCGCGTGCCGAACAGAACGGCATCACGGTTACAGCCGAGCACGATGACCTGCTCGTACCCGCGGGCGAAGCCAACCTCGCACACCGCGCGCTCGTGTTGGTGCAGCAAGCGGTGCCGGAATCTGCGCGCCATTCGTTGCACATCAGCTTGCACAAGCGCATCCCGAACGGTGGCGGTCTCGGTGGCGGCAGCAGCAATGCTGCGTGTGTGCTGCGACTCGCGAACGAGTTGCTCGGCAATGCCCTCGACGTGACGACGCTCGCCGGCCTCGGCGCGCAGTTGGGGGCCGACGTGCCGTTCTTCCTGCGCGGTGGTACGCAGCGCGGCCAGGGCACGGGCACCGACCTCACGCCTGCGACCGAGCCGGCGCGCCACTACGTGTTGCTGGTGCCGCCGTATGGCTGTCCGACGGCCGAGGTCTACAAAAACCACGCCCGTCAGTGGCAAGAGACGCAGGACACGGATAGCGTTACGTCTATTACGGTCCCCAAGAACGGGGATGCTGCTGTGGGCATAGGGATGTGCAACGAACTGGAACGAGCGGCGGAGCACCTGCGACCTGAACTGGGTCGCTTGCGCCAAGCCGTAGCCGAAGCTGGATACGCGCACGTGCGCATGTCCGGTAGCGGCTCAACGTTGTTCGTTGGCGTCGCCGATGCGGGATTGGCCGAGCAGTGTCAGCACGACCTCACACGTGCGCTGACCGAGACCGAACATCGCGACGTGAAGTTTGTCACTACGACGAGCGGACCAGCGATCGACGTCGACCAACCAACGTCGCAGATTCCTGCGACGGTCCGGTTCCAACCACCGGATCCGCTCGACTGACACCAACGAGCGGAACACTGCGACCAATCAGGGAGATGGTGATGCAGGACGAACACAACGAGGATGCGCAACCAAGCTTTCACATCACGGAAGTGCGGGTCAAGCTGACCGACGACCCACGCAACAAGCTCAAGGCTTACTGCAGCGTCACGATCGATCAGGCATTTGTCGTGCGCGACCTGAAGATCATCGAAGGCAGCCGCGGCCCGTTCGTCGCGATGCCGTCGCGCAAGCTGGCGGATCACTGCCCGCGCTGCCACCACAAGAACCACCTGCGGGCGTCGTTCTGCAACCACTGCGGCAACCGCCTCGATCCCGATCGGGCGCCGCGCGATGGCCGCGGTCGCGCGCGCCTGCATGCCGACCTCGCGCACCCGATCAATAGTGCCACGCGCATCGAAGTGCACAAGGCGGTCGTGCGGGCCTACACCGAAGAGGCCGAAGCGGCGCAGGCGGCCGGTGAGTCGTACCGGCCGAAGTCGTTCGATGACTTCGACCAACTCAGCGAGGTCGTCGACGACGAATACGTCGAAGAGCTCGAACGCCGTCAGCAGGAACGCGAACGGCGTCGTCGCGAGGCGGACGATTCGGGTGGTCAGCGCTCGGCCGAAGCCGGAACCGACTGAGTCTCTGGCCTGTGGGGTCGCTTGCGCTAGGCTGACGCGTGCAAGGCACTCACAGACTATGGCACTGCGGATCGCAATCGTTGGACCCGGCCGGGTAGGCACCGCCTTCGCGGCTAGGTTCGTGCAGGCGGGGGCCACGTTTGTCGGCTTCGTCGGGCGCTCCGCGGATGCAGTCTCGCGGCAAGTCGCCGCGGTTGGTGCCGGTAAGTCGCTGCAGTGGTCCGACCTTGCCTCGGTGCACGTCGTGATCTTCGCGGTCGGCGATGCTGATCTGTCCGCGGCCGTGCGCGAAGCTGCGGCGATCGGCGGTCGGCCGTGCAGTCTGTGGCTGCACACCAGCGGCCGTCACGGCCTGGACGTCTTCGCACCGGCGCAGCCACTCGGTGTGCGCATTGGCTCGCTGCATCCCGTCATGCCGTTCTCCGGGCCTGTCGAGGATCTGCAGATGCGCGGTGCGCCCGCGGTGCTGGCCGGCGAGCAGCGCAGCATGCGGTTGCTGAAGCGATTGGCGGTGATGCTCGAGCTCGATGCGATCGAATGGCTCGGCGACGTTGGCGCGACGGGCCGGTCGCTCTATCACGCCGGATGCGCGCTTGCCGCCAACGGTGCGACGGCGTTGTTCGGCAAGTCGGTGGACCTGATTCGTGCGGCGGGCGGGTTGTCCGCGGATGAAGGTGCTGCGATCGTCGGTGCGTTGATGCAGGCCGCCGCGCGTTCGGCGACCCAGAACGGGGCGGCAGCAGCATTGTCTGGTCCCGTTCGTCGCGGCGATGCGGAGACGGTCGCGATGCATCTCGAAGCCATCCAGAAGGCGACGCCGGAAGCCGGTCCGTCCTACGTGGCGTTGATGCAGCTGGCCTTGATCCTGGCCCGCGAGCAAGGGTTACCAGCAGCGGATTGCGAACGTGTCGCGGCTGCGCTTTCGTTGCTTCGTCCCCAGTCCTGATTGTTCTTCGTCATGGCCCTCATTATCGCCAGTGTCCTAGCCCGTTCGCGCGACCAGGTGGTACAGAGCGCTCGGCGTGCAGCCATGCTCGGCGCGGATTGGCTGGAGATGCGGCTCGATGTGTGGTCGCCGCAAGATGACCTGGCGCCCGTGTTCGATGAGATCGGCTTGCCGATCCTGGTTGCCTGTCGCACGCCCGAAGACGGCGGCCAGTACCGCGGCACGCTGACGGCGCGGCGCGAACTGTTGACGCATGCGCTGCACGCGGGCGCCGAAGGCATCGACCTCGAGCAGTGGGAGACGTGGACTCCGCCCTCGGGTCGCACCGGTCTCAAGCTACGCATTCGCTCGTTCCACAGCTTCACCGGGGTGCCCAAGGACCTCGAACGCATCCGCGACGAGTTGTCGGCCGAAGGCACGATCGTCAAGCTGGTCGTGACTGCACACGATCTGGCCGATGCCGCGCCGGTCATGGAACTGCTGCGGCACACCGATCAAGAACGGCAACCGACAGCCGCGTTCGCGATGGGCCGCACGGCATGGCCGACGCGCGTGCTCAGTGCGGCGATGGGCGCGCCGCTCGTCTACGGCTGCATCGACGACGCCGAGGCGACGGTGCCGGACCAGCCGTCCGTTGCGTTGTTGGCTGGCCTGTATCGCACCGGATCGCTTGGTGAGGCGACGCAGTGGTACGGCTTGATCGGCAGTCCCGCGTTGCACTCGCTCGGGCCGTGGTTGCACAACCGCGCGTTCCGGCGCCTCGATGTCGATGGCGTCTACCTGCCATTGGAAACGTCGCGACCTGAGGCCGTGCTCGCGATGATGCCCGGCGATCGTCTCGCTGGGTTGTCGATCACGGCACCGCACAAAGAACGTTTGTTCGATGCGTGCCTGCACACGAGTGATGAAGCGACGGCGGTTGGCGCCGTCAACACGATGATCGCGGTGCCCGGTGGCGGTTGGCATGGTCACAACACCGATGTGCTCGGCGTGCGTTCGGCCATCGAGAGCGTTGGTGCCGTTGACGGCGAAGGCGCGCGCGCGGTTGTGCTCGGTGCCGGTGGCGCCGCTCGTGCTGGTGCCTATGCGCTACTGCAACTCGGCTTTCGGGTCACGATGCTCGCGCGTTCGCACGAACCTGTGCGCACGTTTGCGAGCCAGTTCGGCATCGAGCTCGGCAGCCTCAGCGAGCAGGTGCTCGAAGAACTGGAGCCGTCGGTGATCGTGCATGCGACCCCGGTCGGCAGCACCGGCCGCGACGAGAACGAGCGGCTATTGCCCGACTACGAGTTCCAGCCGGGCACGATTGTGCACGACATGGTCTACCGACCGGTACAGACGAAGCTGTTGCGCGATGCTGCAGCGGCCGGTGCCATCGCGGTTCCAGGCGTCGAGATGTTCTTGTGTCAGGCGCGTTCGCAGATCCGGTTGTTCACGGGCCAGGATCTGCCGGTGGCCGTACTGCGCTCGTTCCTGGGCGGCTCCCAAGCCTGAATCGCGCGCCGGCCATTGCCTCGTCTGGCGATTGGCAATAGACCGCTTCTGTGCGATTGCCGTCAAACCTGTCCATGCTGCTGTTGAGCTGCCTGTCGCCGTTGCTGGCGCAGGAGGACGAGCGTGCATCGAAGCAAGGAGCGAAGCCGGTGGCGGAGTTGTTCGAGAGTGGCGAGGTCGAAGTCGATGGGCATAGCTATCCGTTCCGTCTGCTCGAGCCGCCGGCTACGGCGCGCGATCGCGAACGGCCGTTGGTGGTGTTCTTGCACGGCGCCGGCGAACGCGGCTCCGACAACCTGGCGCAGCTCAAGTATCTGCCGGAGGCGATGGCCGATCCCGAACGGCGCGCGAAGTACCCGTGCTTCTTGTTGGCCGTGCAGTGTCCGCAAGACGAGCGCTGGGCGAACGTGCCGTGGGACGCCGTCGTTCCGCAGGCCTTCGAACGCACCCCGAGCCGCGCGATGCGGGCCGTCCAGCGCGCGCTGAAGGACGTGATGCTGCGACCCGAAGTGGATGCTGCGCGCGTCTACCTGACGGGCGTCTCGATGGGTGGCTTCGGCACTTGGGATCTGATGGGCCGGCAAGGCCACATGTTTGCTGCGGCCGTGCCAATCTGCGGCGGTGGCGATCCGGATGCCGTTGCGGCGATGCTCGATCTGCCGATCCAGATCTGGCACGGTGGTGCTGACGGCGTTGTCGCGCCGGAACGGTCACGACTGATGGCTGAGCGCTATCGCAGCTTGGGACTGCCAGTGCGCTACTTCGAGCCGGAGGGCGTTGGCCACAACGTCTGGAACCAGGCCTACGAAGACCAAAACGTGCTCGACTGGCTGTTCGCGCAGGATCAGCGTCAGCAGCGCCGTGGCGCGTGGTCGGAGCTTGCGGTGATTCCCGCGATGACCCAGAAGGCGAGCAACACATCAGTGTTCCGTCTGCAGAAGGGCGCGCGCTGCGTCGTGCCGGACGAGTTGCGCAGCGTGTGCGGCTACTTCCTCGACGCACTGGCGGTGCCGGCGCTGTTGCGACCGGGCATGGTCACCGACGTCGAGCCGAGCAACGGCGACATCGAATTGCGGTTGGACCCAGAGTTGTCGGTGGCGTTCCGGTTTGAGGTCGATGATGTCGTTCGCATCCTCGTTCGCGATGCGGCCGAGATGCCTGCGGCACTCGCTGCGTTCCACTGCGCGTTGCGCACGCATCCCGATGGCAGGGTGCCGGGTGGCACCTTTGAACAGGCATCTCCGATTGCCGCCGGGCGCGTCGTTCTGGCGACGCCGAATCCAGGACGATCGTGGGATCGTGATTCGCTGCATGGTCTGGTGCGCGAATGTTGGTTGTCCTCCGTGCGGACGATCACCTTTGAAGGGGGCGTCGCAGAGCACGTTGCGAGCCGTGCGCGTGAGGACTTCGAAGCCCTGGCCGGCCGGTTGGGCATCACGATCGATGCCGCCGATTGGCAGGGCGAGGCTACGGCAGCGAGTGGCGAGGATCTGGCGATGGTGCTCGCGCGGCAAGGTGCGGGCCCGATGGTCGTGCGTCTGACGACGAGCACGGCAGTGGGGATGTTGTCTGAGGCCAGGCGGCTGCTGCCGACGGCGCGCGAGGCTGCGTCACGTGGCGAGCGACCGGTGCACCTCGGTAGCTTTCTGCCGCGATTGGCCGCGCGGTTCTGACGGGTCGATTGCGACCAACGAAGTACGAAGGTTCGGTAACGTTCCTCGTCACAGGAGCTATCGTAGTCGGCGCATGGACAGCAGTATCGACCCCCAAGACGAACCCCTCGAACGCTCGCTGCGTGGCGGAGATGACGCTGCCATCGGGCCGTTGTTCGAGAACCACCGGCCACGCCTCGCGCGCATGGTGCAGTTCCGCCTCGATCCGCGGTTGGTCGGTCGTATCGATCCAGAGGACGTTCTGCAGGAGACGTTCATCGAGGCCGAGAAGCGGCTGCAAGCCTATCGCGACGATGACAAGCCGTTCTTCGTGTGGATTAGGCTGATTACGCAGCAGACGATGATCGACCTGCACCGTAAGCACTTAGGTGCGAAGATGCGGACTGCGGGCAAGGAAGTTGCCGCCCCGCAAAGTGGTACGTTGTCGGGTCTGTTCGTAGGGCACATCACGTCGCCATCCCGGGCGATGATGCGTGAAGAGGCCCGACGCAAGATTGAAGGTGCCTTGCAAGAGATGGACGAGATCGATCGCGAAGTCCTGATGCTGCGCCACTTCGAAGACCTGTCGAACAAGGAGGCCGCGCTGGTGCTCGGCATCCAGGAGAACGCCGCGAGCAATCGTTACGTGCGCGCGCTCGGTCGACTCAAGGGCTTCCTGGGCGGACTCGGGGACACGTGAGCGCCCTCGCCACATAACGTTGTGAGTGACACCTCAGATACCTCCAGTCGCGATCCGCTCGATCTGTTGATCGAGGAGTTTCTGGCCCTGCATCGCAAGGGCGAGCCTGTCACGCCAGAAGTGTTCGCCGAGCAACACGCCGACTACGAAGCGCAGCTGCTGGAACTGCTGCCGACGTTGCTCGCGCTCGAAGACGTCAAACGCGATCGCCAGAGCAGTGGCAGCGGCCAAACCCGAGTTTCGCTGCCCAAGCTCGACCGGCTCGGCGACTTCCGTATCGAAGGCGAACTCGGCCGCGGTGGCATGGGCGTCGTCTTCGAAGCTGTGCAAGAATCACTCGACCGCCGCGTCGCGCTCAAGGTGCTGCCGCAAGCATCGCTGTTGACCGGCAACCAGCTCGAACGGTTCCGCCGCGAGGCGCAGATCGCCGCGCGCCTGCACCACAGCAACATCGTTCCGGTCTACGGCAGTGGTGAGAGCGACGGCTACCACTGGTACGCGATGCAGTACCTCAAGGGGCAGAGCCTCGATCACTGGCAGAAGTCGCAGTCCGAGCGCGTGCCCGAAGGCTCCGGTGCCTGGCGCAGCCGCGCGCGCTTCGTTGCTCGCATGGGCGCCGCTGCCGCCAGCGCCTTGGACTATGCGCATGGCCTCGGCACGCTGCACCGCGACATCAAGCCTGGCAACTTCCTGCTCGATCAAGACGACCACTTGTGGGTGACCGACTTCGGTCTGGCCAAGGCGCTCGAAGCCGAAGGCCTGACCAACTCGGGCGACCTGCTCGGCACGCTGCAGTACATGGCGCCGGAGCAGTTTGCCGGCACGTATGACGTTCGCAGTGAGGTCTACGCGCTCGGCGTAACGCTCTACGAGATGCTGACGTTGCAGTCAGCGTTCCGCGCCAGTCATCGCAGCGAACTGATGGAGCGCGTGCAGTCACAGCGCATTGAACCGCTCGGCAAGGTGTGCCCCGACGTGCCGCTCGATCTGACGATCATCATCGGCAAGGCGATGGCTCGCGAGCCTCGCGATCGTTACCCGGATGCGCAAGCGCTCGAGCAGGACCTGCTCGCGTTCCTCGAAGACCGGCCGATCCAGGCGCGGCGCCTGTCGACCGTCGCGACGATGTGGCGTTGGTGTCGCCGCAACCGCGCGGCAGCCGCGATGGCGGCGAGCACCGCTGCGGGTGTCTTGCTCGCGGCAATCATCGGTTGGGTTGCTTATGGCGTCACCGGCGACGCGCTGCAGCAGAAGACGACGTCCGAAGCGCTCGCCAAGAAGGAAGGCGCACGCGCCGAGACCAACCTGCGCCTGAGCCTCGCTGCATTCGGCGACGTGTTTGACGCGTTGGTCGGCCGCGACCCGGCCCTGAGTTTCGACGAAGACCCGGACACCGGCGAGCAGACGGTGTTTGTGCATTCGCCGATCTCCGAACGCGATGTTGTCTTGCTGCGCAAGATGCTCGCCTTCTACGACCAGTTCGCCAGCGAGAACGCCGAGAGCCAGTCCTTGCGTTACGAGACCGCGCGCGCGTATCGCCGCGTTGGTGCGATCCACTTGCGACTCGGCACGAAGGACAACCTCGCCGAAGCCCAAGCGGCGTTCGAGAAGGCTGAGGCTGGCTTCGTTGGCATCACCGAGCGGGACGTGACGCGCGACCTCGCGACGTTGCATATCGACATCGGTCACCTCTACGAGTTGTCGCACGAAGAGACGAAGGCCAACGCGAGCTTCAAAGCCGCGTTGGGCTACCTGGAGAAGCTGCCCAACGCCGATAGCCTCACCGTTCGCCTCGAACAGGCCGCAGTCTGGTTTGAACTGCATCGCACCAACCAGTCCTGGCGTGGTGGCCGCGGTGGCCGACCTGGCTCTGGTCGACGTTCGCGCCGGCGCGAGGACCTGAAGCGTGCCGAGACGATCGTGCAGGAGTTGGTTGCCGAGAGCCCCGATGATCCAAAGGTGCGCGCGCTGCAAGCGCGGGTGTTGCTCGAAGGCGAGCGCAGCTTCGAACGGCACGAGAACCGCAGCAAGGCATTGGCGATCTGGCGCGACCTCGTGTCGCAACATCCCGACAGTGCGGAGTATCGCTTCCAGCTGTGTGAGGCGCTGCTGCGGCCGCAGTTCGGTGGCACCTCAGAACAACGGCTCGACGCGCTCGCGGAGGCAGATCGGTCGGCCGAGCGATTGTACCGGGATCAGCCGTTGTTCCGCGAAGCACAAGCCATGTTGTTGCGCGTGCGTTCGCGATACGGCCACGAGTTGTTCCGATCCGCCCGCAGCATGAAGGGCCAGCAACAGCGTGATACGCGCTTGCAGGCGGCGAAGCTGCTGGAGGCGGCACTTGATGCTGGCAAGGGACTCGCGGCGGGTGATGGGATCGACAACTTCCGCTTCACTCGCAGTGTGATCGAAACGCGTTGCCGCCTGGGCCAATGCTATGCGGCGCTTGCCGACGAAGACGCGAACCAGAAGGCCAAGGCCATCGAACAAGCGATGCTGGCCCTGGAACTGGTTGAAACGCATACGCTAGCCGCGATGGACGGCATGCGCGGCCGCGGCGAAGGCCGTCGCGAGCGTCGTGGCGATCGTGGGCGCTCACGCGGCTGGCCGACGGAACGTCGGGGGCGGCCGGAAGCTGGCAGGCGCCCCGAGCGTCCAGAGGGTGGGCGGCGTCCAGAGCGCCCCGAGGGTGGTCGACGTCCCGAGCGACGCGGGGCACCTGGTGAGCGGGAACGTGACCGGGAACGCGGTCGTGGCCAGATTGTGCGTGGGCCGTTGCGTGACTTGATCAGCGAACTCGGCAGTGAGGCGCTGGAGGCGCGGGCGGCCGCTGCTGAGGCGAAGGTGCGCGCCGCCTTCGACAAGATGCGCGGGCCCCGCTAGCCCATCATTGGGCTGGTCGCATCGTTGGTGAAGTCGACCCTGTGCGTGATACTGGCGCACACATGTTGGCTTCCCGATCCTGTCTGCTTCTCGCGTGTGCTCTGCTCGGTGGTTGCCAATCCGCACCGCCAACTCCCTCGAGTTGGCGAATGTTGCCGACCGGCACCAAAGCCAGTTTCCGCGGCTTGAGTGCTGTCGATGCCGAAGTCGCCTACGCCAGTGGTTCGGGTGGCACGATCATGCGCACGACGGATGGTGGCATCAGTTGGGTCAACGTCGCGCCGCCAGGGACGAAGGGCTGCGACTTCCGCGACGTCGAAGCGTTGGACCGTGAGCAGGTGGTGGCGATGGTTGCCGGCCAGCCGGCGCGCGTCTATCGCAGTGACGATGGCGGCAGCAGCTGGCAACTCGTGCATGAAGATCCGCGGGAAGGTGCGTTCTTCGATGCGCTCGCGTTCTCGGGCAACGTCGGGATGATGTTCGGCGATGCGATCGACGGGCAGTTCTGCATGGTGCAAACCAACGATGGCGGCCGCACGTGGTCGGACCGTTCCGGCAGCATGTTGCCGCCGGCGAAGACCGGCGAAGCGGCGTTTGCCGCGAGTGGCACGTGCCTCGTGGCGAAGGATCGTGGGGATGCGTTCTCGTTGGTGACCGGCGGTGGACCGAGTCGTTCGATCACGTTTGGTCCGATGATCGCGCCCGACACCGACAAGCATTACTGGTCGACCTGGTTGCCGCTGCAAACGGGCGCCGGTTCGAAGGGCGCGTTCTCGGTTGCATGGCGCGGCGATCGTGCGGTCGCAGTCGGTGGCGACTACGCCAAACCCGAGTTGCGTGAGGCGACCGTTGCAGTGAGCGAAGATGGTGGGCTCACGTGGCGCGCGGGCGATGCGCTCGGGTTTCGGTCGGCAGTGGTCTGGCTGGATGACGAGAGCTTGCTGGCGGTCGGCTCGCACGGCGCTAGCTACTCGCACGACGCGGGCCGCACGTGGCAGGCCTTTGGCGATACCGGCTTTCACTGCCTGAGTGTTGGCCGTGACGGCTCGGTGTGGGCGAGCGGGAGTGACGGACGCGTTGCGAGACTGATTGTCGAACGCTAGAGCGACGGCGCTACAGTGCGGCCATGGTCTCGCGCCGCATCGTGTCCGTGTGTCTGGTTCTCGCCGTCCTTTGTAGCTCGCTCGGTGCGCAGGCGCCGCAAGCACAGAAGCTGCGGCTTGCGCCGTTGTTCTCGGATCACATGGTGCTGCCGCCGCAGGCGGTCGTGGCCATGCGCGGTTGGGCTCCGGCCAACAAAGACGTCTTGGTCACGACCTCGTGGGGCCAGAAGTTGGGGGCGACTGCCGCAGCGGATGGCCGTTGGCACGTGCCCTTGCGCACGCCGATGCGCTTCGAGGAAGCGAGCTTCGTCGTCGAGTGTGGCGAGGAAGAGGTTGTGGTTCGGGATGTGTTGATTGGCGATGTCTGGTTGGCGTCGGGTCAGTCCAACATGGAGATGAAGGTTGGCGGCCCAGGTCTCGGCGGCGTCGATGATTGGGAAAACGTCGTGCGCAAAGCCAGGCTCTCGGAGCTGCGCGTGTTCACGGCGACCCGTCAGACACGGGACTTGCCGGCAACCGAGGTGGGCGGCCAGTGGCAGGTGTGCACGCCCGAAGTTGCGGCGACGTTCTCGGCGGTCGCGTTCTTCTTCGGGCGCGATCTGATCGAGATGAACAAGGGGCCGATCGGCCTGGTCGTCAGTTCGTGGGGAGGCACGCGCTGTGAAGCGTGGACGAGTGCGCAAGGCCTCAAGGACTTCCCCGAGTTTGCGGATCAGTTGGCGGCGCAGCAGGTGGGGCGGACTGAGCAAGACTTGCAGCGGCGGCGCGAGCAGTTCTTCGCGGCGGCGGAGAAGGCTGGCGGCAACGCCAAGAGTGAGGCCGTCTCGCTGCCGGATCTGTGGTCGCGCGGTTCCCTCGAAGGCTTCGATGGGGTCGTCGACTACACCCGCACCGTCGCGTTGCCTGAGGCTCTGCGCGGCAAGGAGTTGCTGCTCGAGCTCGGCGCGATCGACGACATGGACACGATCTTCTGGAACGGTGCACGCATCGCCGGCAGCGAACGCGCCGGGGTCTGGTCGACGCCGCGTCGTTACACGGTGCCGCAGAGTGTGACCGATCACGACGAAGTGACGCTACGCATCCGTGTGATCGACACCGGTGGCGAAGGAGGCTTCTCGTCACCGAAGGAAACACTACAACTGCGACTTGCGAGCGGTGCCGAGTCGGTGCCGCTGGCGGGCACGTGGCAGCGAACCGTGCGTGCTCCGATGTCGAAGTTGCCGCGCTGGCCGAGCACCGGAGGTGGCCCCAACCGCCCGGCCGTTTTGTGGAACGGCATGATCGAGCCACTGTTGCCGTTCCCGTTCACGGGATGCATCTGGTACCAGGGTGAATCCAATCGCAACAAGGCCGAGCAATACGCGACGCTGTTTCCGGCGATGATCAAGGATTGGCGCCGGGCGATCGGTCGCGCGGTGCCGTTCTACTTCGTGCAGATTGCGCCATACGGCTACAGCGACGAAACAGGTCAGACCGCAGCGTTGCGCGCGTCGCAAGCAGCGGCGTTGGCGCTGCCGCACACGGGCATGGTGGTTACGTTGGATTGTGGGGATGCGAAGGACATCCATCCGACGGCGAAGAAGCCCGTCGGTGTGCGGTTGTCGCGCCTGGCGCGTCGTCATCACTACGGCGACCCCGTGGCAGCCAGCGGCCCGCGTGCGACCGCGGCGAGCCTGCAAGGGCAGGAGGTGTTGGTGCGCCTCGAACAGGGCCTCGCGCCGCCGTTGTTGATGAACGGTGGGGTCGGCTTTGAGCTGGCGGGGGCCGACGGTGTGTTCCATCCGGCGAAGGCCCGGTTGGCGAACGGCCAACTGCTCGTGATGAGCGACAAGGTCAAGCAGGCTCAGCACGTACGCTATGCGTGGCATGCCGTTCCGGAATGGTCGTTGGTCAATGCCGCAGGCCTGCCGGGCGCGCCGTTTCTGTTGCCAGTGAAGTGAACCGGTGTAGGTCGAGTCGACCGCATGTCATTGCCGCACGTTGCGGTGTATTGTGTGGGACAACTGCATGCCTGACCTTCCGCTGCACGATGCGTTCGCCAAGGCGAATTCTTCCGACAACCCGCTCACCGACGGTGACGTCCACGTTTGGGCGGTGCCACTCGATGGCGACCCCGATGCGTATCGCGGGCTCTTGTGCAAGGCGGAGCAGGAGCGCCTGCAGCGCTATCGCTTTGCCGACCATCAGCGCCGCTACCAGATTGGCCACGGCGCGCTGCGGCTGATTCTCGCGGGCTACCTCAACGTCGAGCCGATGGCGATCGACTACCGCCTCGGCCCGCGCGGCAAGCCATACGTCGTCGGTGATGGCCTGCACTTCAACCTCTCGCACTCCGGCAAGTTGGCGTTGATCGGCGTGGCCAAGTCTGAACTCGGCGTCGACGTCGAGAAGGTGCGCCACCTTGAGAGTCTGCGCAAGATCGCCGAACGGCACTTCTCGGACAGCGAGTTCCAGAAGCTCGATACTCTCGCGGAAGCCGAGCAGGAGTTGGCCTTCTATCGCTGTTGGACCCGCAAGGAAGCGTTCCTCAAGGCCCTTGGCGAAGGCTTGTCGATGGCGCTCGATTCGTTCGACGTCAGCCTCGACCAGTCCCCGGCTCTACTCGCCAGCCACGACGGCCGCGAAGACCCGAAGAAGTGGTCGATGCTCGACGTCTCCCCGGGCCCGGACTTCGTCGGCGCCCTCGCGATGCGAGCAACGGCCCCGACCGTCAAGCACTTCGCATTCGAGAAGTCGGTACGGTGAAGTCGGTACGGTGCCAGGTACAAATCGGACAGCTCGCGCCTCGCGCGAGCTGTCCGATTTGTACCTGGCACGGTACGGGCTAGTTGCGGGCCTTCACTTTTACGGTCTCGCCGATCGTGTTCATGATGCCGCGCAGGGCGTCGTAGTCGGTGTGCTTGAGGCGCACGTAGGCGTTGGCCATGTAGCCGCCCTCGACGCTCTGGGTCGGCGTGCCGGCTGGCGGTAGGTGCATGTCGAGGATGTGCTCGCCGAACTGCTGCTGCATCTCTTCGACTCCTTCGTAGTGGGTGATCGTGCCGTCTTGGTCGGGACGCAGCGCGATCATGCCGGCCGAGTACTTGCGGCTGGCGCGGAACGGCACGTCTTCGTGCACGATCGCGTGGGCCCACGCGGCGAACAGGTCGAAGTCGTTGGCTGCGGCGTAGAGGTCCCAGACGCCGACGCCCGGTGGGCGGCAGCCGATCTCCGAGAACTTCAATCCCTTGTCACCGGCGAACCACTCCATGTGCGTCGGCGACGTCCAGATGCCGAGCGTGTCGATGACCTTCTGGCCCATCTCGCGAACTTCGGTGTAGCCCTCGGTGTCGATGCGGTTCGTCACGACGATCTGCGGCGAGATCCAGCGCGTGCGCATCGCTTCGAGCACGTTGGGGTAGTAGTGGCAGGCGAAGTCGAGCACGACCTTGCCGGCGACGCAGAGTGTGTCGTAGAAGCCCTCGTGGCCAGTCAGGAACTCTTCGATGGCGACCTCACGGCCGTTGGCTACCTGCAGTTCCTTGAGCACCTGTTGCAGCTGCTCGTCGTTCTCGACCTTGTGCGTGCCGGCAGCGCCAGCGCCGTCGAGCGGCTTGAGGATCAGTGGGTAGCCCGTGTCCTTGGCGAACGTCTCGGCGTCCTTGACCGCGGTGACGCGCGCGCTGGCGGCACAGGCAATGCCGGCGTCGCGGACGGCGTCCTTCATCGCCGGTTTGTCGCGGCACAGCCACGCAGTCTTCGACGTCGTGCCGTGGATGCCGAGCGTCTCACGAACGTGCGCCGCCGACATGACGTGCGCTTCGACGGTCGCCTCGAGGCGGTCGACCTTGACGCGCTGCGACAAGCGTTTGACCGCTTCGGCGAGGGCATGCTCGTCGACGACGGAGCGCACGCGTTCGAACTGGAACAAGCCTTCGCGCAGGTCGCGCGGCAGGGCTTCGATCGGACGCTCACTGACGGCGGAGATCCGCGCTCCAGTGCTCAAGAGGCCGCGCAGGAACTCGCGTTGGTTGTTGGGGAAGCAGGGCTCGACGAATGCGACGTGCATGAGAGGTATCGGAACTTAGCGGAGCGGAATGAGCGAGCGGTAGAGAGCCACGTATTCGGGGCCTTGGCGATCCCAGGAGAAGTCCTGCGCCATGCCGTTCTTGACGAGTTGTTGCCAGCCGCGCTGGTCGCGCCAGTTGCGCAGCACCCACTCGAGCGTGCCGGAGAGAGCCTGGCTCGAGAACTCATCGAACGGGAAACCCGTGCCGGTTTGCGTGGCGGGGTCCCACGTGTGCACGGTGTCGGCAAGGCCGCCGGTGCGGCGCACGACGGGCGGGGTGCCGTAGCGCAGCGAATACATCTGGTTGAGGCCGCACGGTTCGAACCGGCTCGGCATCAAGAAGACATCACTGCCGGCTTCGATCCAGTGCGCGAGTTCTTCCTGGAAGCCGCGATACAGGCCGACCTTTTCGGGCCACGTGTCGCGCAGCCATTGGAAGTAGTTCTCGTGCTTCGTCTCGCCGGAGCCGAGCACGATCAGGCGCATGTCTTCGCGCTGCAGGTAGATCGGAATCGAGTCGGCAAACAACTCGAAGCCCTTCTGCGACGTCAGTCGTGAGACGACACCGAACACTGGCGCACGCGAGTCATACGGCAACTGAAAACGGTTGAGCAGTGCAGCCTTCATCTTGGCCTTGCCGCTCATGTCGTCGATCGAATAGTGGTGCGGGATCTTCGGGTCCGTGGCCGGATTCCACTCGCCGTAGTCGACGCCATTGACGATGCCAACGAGATCACCGGAGCGACCGCGCAGCAGTTCTTGCATGCCCATGCCGAACTCGTCGGTCTGGATCTCCTTGGCGTAGGTCACCGACACTGTCGACAGCTTGGTCGCGTGCAGGACCCCGGTCTTGAGGAACGAGAACTTGCCGTCCTTCAGGTCGCCGTGATGCACGTGAGCGCGCTGGTCGCCGAGTCCCAACGTGTCGAGTTGCTTGTCGTCGTAGTAACCCTGGTAGCCGATGTTGTGGATCGTCAGCAGCGTCTTGGTCTGCGCGAACAACTTGTCCCACGTGTAGACCGTGCGCAGATACAAGGGCAGTAGCGCCGTGTGCCAGTCGTTGCAGTGGATGACGTCCGGCGCCCACTGCAGTCGTTGGCAGGTCTCCAGAACGGCGCGGCTCAGCATCGCAAAACGCAGTGCCTCGTCGCCGTCTTCGGTGTAGATGCCGTCGCGATTGTAGAGTTCGGGACAGTCGATGAAGTAGACCGATACGTTGCTGTCCGGCAGCTTGCCTTCCTTGATCGCAAACGAGATCGTGCGGTCGGGAAAGCGCACGTCGATCTTCTGGCCGGCGAGCAGGTCGGTGACCTCGACATCGCTGTCGGCGATGCGCTTGTAGAACGGCACGAAGACGCGCACGTCGTGGCCGGGACCGTTTTCACTCGCGGGCGTGCCCAGCCAGCGGCCGAGGCCGAGCAGGACATCGGCGAGGCCGCCCGTCTTGGCGAACGGGGTCAGCTCAGAAGCGGCGAGGGCTAGGCGCAGGGGACGCATGGGAAACGCATGTTGGCACGCCGGTCACTTTGGCGCGAGTGCAATTGCGGCTGGCTTGCGGTCAGGGGCGCTCCGCAAGGTGCGTAGGCCTCCGGCCGCGCCGTTGTGGATCAGATTTCACCGCACTCCACCGTGTTGCTCGTGGCCCATCCGGGCTAGCTTCTGCGCGTCAATGGTCCACGTTGTCTTCGCCATCCCCTTCGCCATGGAGAACACGCTGCGGTTCGCGCGTGCGGCCGTGGCGTTGCCCGACGTCAAAATGAGCGTCGTGTCGCAGGATGCTCCGGCCAAGTTCCAGAAGGAGTTCCGCGACCAGTTGGTCGGCTTCGAGCAGGTTCCCGACGCGATGGACCCCGAGCACCTCGCGCGCGGCGTCGCGGCGTTGACCAAGAAGATCGGTCCCGCCGATCGCCTGCTCGGCATCCTCGAGCCACTGCAAGAACCGCTCGCCGAAGTGCGCGAGAAGCTCGGCATCCGCGGCATGGCGTCGCAGACGTCGAGCAACTTCCGCGACAAGGCCTTGATGAAAGAGGTCTTCGCCAAGGCTGAGATCCCGTGCGCGCGCCATCGCCTGTGTGCGTCGGTCGACGAAGCGGCGCAGTTCGCCAAGGAGATTGGCTACCCACTAGTCGGCAAGCCGCCGGCGGGTGCGGGGGCCAAGGCGACCTCGCGGTGCAACGACGACGCCGAACTGCTCGAGTTCCTGCGCGCAGTGCGGCCCGCCAAGGGTCGCGAAGTGTTGCTCGAAGAGTTCGTGCAGGGCCGCGAGTTCTCGTTCGACTCGATCACGCTGCACGGCCAACACGTCTTCCACAACATCTGCTGCTACTACCCGACGCCGCTCGAGGTCATGGACAACCCATGGATCCAGTGGTGCGTCGTGCTGCCGCGCGAACTGGACCAGCCGGAGTTCGGCGAGATCCACGCGACGGGGCCGAAGGCGCTCGACGCGCTCGGCATGTGGACTGGCATGTCGCACATGGAGTGGTTCCGCCGCCACGACGGCAGCATCGCGATCAGCGAAGTCGCCGCGCGCCCACCCGGGGCCCAGTTCGTGGCGCTCATGGGCCACGTGCTCGACGTCGACATGCACAGTGTCTTCGCGGAACTGATGGTGTTCGAACGACTGCCGCTGCTCGAGCGCCGCTACTCAGCGGGCGCCGCCTATCTGCGCGGCCAGGCCAGTCCGGCGTTGCGTGACAGCGGCCGTGCGCTCAAGGTCACCGCCGTGACCGGCCTCAAGGAAGTGCAGAAGGAACTCGGCGACCTGATCGTCGAAGGCAAGCTGCCTCAGGTCGGCCAACCCGCGGCCAGCACCTACGAGGGTGATGGCTTCTTGATTGTGCGCCACCCCGATAGCAACCTCGTGAAGAAGGCCGTTGGCACGATCGTGCGCAACGTTCGCGTCGAACTCGGCTGACCTCTCGTCGCTACCTACCCGTCGGAATATTGGAATGAATGTCGTCTACCTGAGCCCCGGCTTCCCGGCCGAGATGCCCCTGTTCGTGCGTGGTCTGGCCCAGGTCGGCGCCAAGGTCTACGGCGTCGGAGATCAACCGCTGCAGGCGCTGCCCGAACAGGCGCGCTCGGCGTTGACCGATTACCTGCAGGTGCGTTCGTTCGGCGACGAAGCGGCGATCGTCGATGAGATTCGCGGTTGGCTGCGCGGCAAGTCGGTCGATCGAGTCGAGTGCATGTGGGAGCGGCTGATGTATCTCGCCGCAACGTTGCGTGAGACGTTCTCCGTGCCGGGCATGAACCGCGCGCAGACCGAGATCGTGCGCGACAAAGAGCTGATGAAGCAGGCCGTCGAGAAGGCTGGCCTACGCGTGCCGCGCCACGGCCGCGCGCGCAGCATGCAGGAGGCGTGGGATGTCGTCGAACGGGTCGGCTATCCCGCGATCCTGAAGCCGATCGATGGCGCCGGCAGTGTCGATACCTATCGCTGCAACGATCGCGACGAGTTCGAGATGGCGTTGCACAAGACGCGCCACGTCGACGAACTGTCGGTCGAAGAGTTCATCGAAGGCGAAGAGCTGACCTACGACACGGTGTGTGCCGAGGGCAACATCCTGTTCGAGAACGTCGCGTGGTACCGGCCGAAGCCGATGATCCTCGCGCAGAACCCGTGGATCTCGATGCAGAACATCGTGCTGCGCGACATCACCCAGGAGTTTCCGCGACCGGGTGTCGAACTCGGTCACGGTGTGCTGAAGGCGCTCGGCTTCACGACTGGCTTCACGCACATGGAGTGGTTCCGCAAGGAGAACGGCGAAGCCGTGTTCGGCGAGATCGGTGGCCGGCCGCCCGGCGCCCGTCTCGTGCACGCGATGAACTTCTCGGCGGACATCGACCTGTTCAAGGGCTGGGCCGAAGCGACGTGCTATGGCCGGCTGAGCCAGTCGACGGAGAAGAAGTACAACGCGGCGATGGTCTTCAAGCGCGCCGAAGGCGACGGCCTCGTGCGCGAGCACCGCGGCTTGCGCGGCCTCCTGCGCCGCTACGGGGATTGCGTGGCCAGCATCGAACTGACGCCGATCGGCCAGCCGCGCCGTGATTGGCGCAAGGTCGTCGTCGGCGATGGCTGGATCGTCGTGCGCCACCCCGAGCTACGACAGTGCATGGACATCAGCGAGCGGTTCGTCAACGACCTGACGGTCATCGCTGAGTAGCGGCCCGAATCGCTCAGTCCGGCCCGGCGGAATCCGGGTTCCGGCCCGGTTTTCGGCGCAGAGGCGGTGGTTGCCGGCGGAAAAGGTCGCGATGCCGTTCACAGGTGGTGGCGCACATCCGTAGACTGCCGCCGTCGACATGAACACTACTCTGCACTCTGCCGCCTCGAAGCGGCGTTTCGTCGCGGCGCGAGCTGCGTTCCTGCTGGCCTTCGCCTGCCTCTGCGCCGCTCCGGCCACCGCCCAGACCCGCAAGGAACTGGGTCGCATGTGGACCTTCGAAGCCGCCCCGCTCGGATGGTTCCAACAAGCCTACGACTGGCAGCCGACCGAGAAGTGGCTCGAGTCCGCGCGCCTCGCGTCGCTGCGTCTCGGCAACTTCAAGGCCGACGGCAACCACAGCTACTTCTGCTCGGCTTCGTTCGTCAGCGGCCACGGCCTGATCATGACGAACCACCACTGCGCCCGCGATTCGATCGTCAAGGTGCAAGGTGACAGCGACTGGCTGAAGGACGGCTTCTACGCCGGCTCGTACGAAGGCGAGATCAAGGTCCCGGGCCTGATCGTGTCGCAGATGGTCGCGCAGAAGGACGTCACCAAGGAAGTCAACGAGAACGGTCAAGACGCCGTGCTCGCCGCCGCCAAGGAAGCGCAGCCCGATCTCTCGCACCAGGTCATCGCGCTCTACCAGGGCGGCATGTACCAGCTCTACTCGTTCAAGATCTTCGACGATCTGCGCCTCGTCTGTGCCCCGCACGGTCAGAGCGCCCACTTCGGTGGGGACCCGGACAACTTCTGCTACCCGCGTTGGGGTCTCGACTTCACGTTCGTGCGCGCCTACGAGAACGGCAAGCCAGTCGACAGTGCCAAGAACTGCTTCAACTGGCGGACCGAAGGTGCCAACGAAGGCGAGCCCGTCTTCGTCACCGGCAACCCGGGCCGCACCGGTCGCCTCAAGACGCTCGCCCAGTGCGAGTTCATGCGCGATCACTTCTACCCGAACCTCGTGACCCGCTACGAGCAAGTGCTCAAGCAGATGTACGCGCGCGCCGAGAAGGACGCCGACTTCGAGAAGAAGCAGCGTTCGACGATTCTGCGCTACGAGAACTCGCGCAAGGCTCTGCAGGGTTACCTCGACGGTCTCAGCAACGAGCGCGTCATGGCCATCAAGCGCAAGGCCGAGTCCGACCTGCGCGCCGAAGTCGCCAAGAAGCCTGAGCTGCAAGAGAAGTACGGCGACGCGTGGGATCAGATCGCGTCGATCCAGGTCAAGAAGATCAAGTCGATCAAGGAAACCGGCCAGCCCGGTGACCACGCTGCCGAAGAAGCCAAGCACGAGAAGCGCATCGGCGAAGCCTGCTTCGCGGTCTACGGCACGTCGATCCCGCCGGACGCGACGATGTCGCTGCGTCTGAGCGACGGCGTCGTCAAGGGCTACGAGTTCAACGGCACGCTCGCGCCGCACTACACGACGCTCTACGGCCTGTTTGCCCGTAACGCCGAGTTTGGTGGCAAGCACCCGTTCGATATCCCGAAGGCCTGGAGCGAAGCCGAGAAGAAACTCGACCTGCGCACGCCGTTCAACTACGTCGCCACGTGCGACATCATCGGTGGCAACTCCGGCTCGCCGATGATCGACAAGAACCTCAACGTCATCGGCCTCGTGTTCGACGGCAACATCGAGATGCTCGGCAACAACTACGTCTTCGATGACGAAGTGTCGCGGACGGTCTCGGTGCACCCGGCGATCATCATCGAGTCGCTGCGCAAGATCTACGGCGCGTCGGCCCTCGCCGACGAGCTCGAGCGCAAGGAAAAGAAGCAGTAGGCAACTGCTCGCGCGATGCAGAACACGTTCCGTTTGCTCGTTCTGCTCGCGCTCCTGTGGCTGCCGGCGTGCGCTACGCCTCCGGCAGTTCCCGGCGGCAGCACCCAGGTGCTGCTCTGCACGACGGACGCGTGGCAGGATGCAACCGCCACGCTGCGCTGCCTCGAGTTGTCACCATCTGGCTGGCAGCTCGCCATGCCGGATATCGCCGTCAACGTCGGCGAGAACGGTCTCGGCTGGGGCCTCGGCCTGCATGCATCAGGCGATGGTCCCGCGAAGCACGAAGGGGATGGTCGCGCTCCTGCCGGCGTCTTCGCCTTGGGCACGGCGTTCGGCTACGCCAAGACGGCGCCAACCGGTTTCATGATGCCGTATCGCCAGGCGACCAGTCGCGACTACTTCGTCGATGGTGCCGACTCGCCGGTCTACAACCAATGGCAGCGCATTCCGGTAAGCGAGATCAACGACCCGAAGCGCAAGTGGTCGTCGTGCGAACGCATGCGTCGTGACGATGCGCTCTACGAACTCGGCATGGTCGTCAACCACAACATGGACCCGGCCGTGCCCGGTCGCGGCAGCGCGATCTTCTTGCACGTCTGGCGCGGCCCGAACAGTCCGACGAGTGGCTGCACGTCGATGGCGCGCGCGGACCTGTTGCGCGTGTTGCAGTGGTTGCGCCCGCAAGGCCGGCCGGTTCTGGTGCAGGTGCCCGTGGCGCTCGTGCCTCACGACCTGCTCGCGCTCGTGCAGTAGTACCGGCTACCCGGCCTGGTCCGTCACGCGCGGTGCTCGCGCTGCGGAGGCGTGCGCAACATTGCTTCGAGCTTGGCCAGACCGCGGTAGTAGCGGGTCTTGGCGGTGTTCGCGCTGAGTTCGAGGTGTTCGCCGATCTCGTGAAACGTGAGGCCGCCGAAGTGCTTCAAACGAATTGCTTCGGTCTCGACACCGCCGAGACGTTCCAGTGCCGTGTGCAGGTCGTCGTAGGCATGAGACGTGCTCTCGTAGATCGACGCATCGAGGTGCTCGTCGAGTTCGCTGGTGCGGCGCAGCATGCGTATCCGCTTGCGCGCAGCGTTGAGGAACTCGAGATGGCATAGGCGGTAGAGCCAGCCTTCGAGTGGCACCGATGTTCCGAGTTGGTCCAGCTTGCGGAGCACGATGAGGATCGTGTCCTGTGCCAGGTCGGCAAGGTCGTGATCGCCGAGAGGACTGCCGCGCCTGCCGTTCAAGGACCGCAGGATCTGTTGCACACGCTGAATCCGATACTCGAACTCTCTGGGGCTGCTCTCGTGCTCGGCCGGGACCGCGTGACCGAATGAGAGCTCAATGGCGTGATCGAAGTCTCGGGTCATGGGTCGGGCAGAACGCAAAGTGTTGGGTCGGAGCGGTGTCGGGGGGCGGCGAGCTCGCGAACTGGTCGCAGACCGGTCGGGTCCGAGTGGATCCGGGTTTCGCAAACTCCTGAGACGTCTTGCGACGCAGCGCCGTGTGCGGCGGAGTCGTGCGTTGTCTCCTTCGTCAGTGAGGACGTCGCGCGTTCGGCGAAGCGGACAAGCGGGCCGCAAAGGCCGCAGCATTGGCGCGCTCGCGTGGCAGCGCCTGGTGGCGAGCATGACGATGGAGTGACGAATTCCGAAACTCCGGACCGAGCCTCGTGACGTTTACCGATCGAGAGTCGTTGCGCCGTGTTGGCCCGCGTCCCTCACGGTGAATACACATGCTTTCCAAAACACTTCTTCGCGCTGCCGTCTTCACGGCCGTCAGCGCCATCGTCGCCCCAGCGGTTACCTGTCAGGGCATCGTCGGGTTGCCAGAGGAACCCGGTGAGGACTGGCCGCATCCGGTTTCCGATCCTGCCAACCCGTTCCCACGTGATTCGACCGGGACTGCCGCCGAGCTTGCGCTTCGCGATGCCAAAGTTCGTCTCGGCAAGATGATCTTCTGGGACGAGCAGGTCTCGATGGACAACACGGTCGCCTGTGGCACCTGCCACGCGATCGGTGCTGGCGGTACTGATGATCGACTCGGCGCCATCTTCAGTGGCACTGGTGTCAACGACGGCAACTTCGGAGCCTTCGGGGTCATCCCGCAGAGTAACGTCGGCGGCAACATCGTCTACGGTGATGGCACGACCAACATCGATCGGCAGGTTACGAACAAGCACACGCCGACGATGATCGGTGCGTTCATGTTCGATCAGCAGTTCTGGCAGAACAATGGCAGCGTCGGCCCGGCGTTCTTGCAAGAGGATGGCACGGCGTTCAGCGGCGGCATCTTCAGCGACAACTCGTCGATGGAGGCGCAGGCCGTGCGGCCGCCGATCTCGCCGGTCGAGATGGGCCACGCCGGCATCACGTGGGCCGATGGCACGCTGCAGGCGAAGCTCAACACCGCGCAACCGCTCGCCCTCGTCGATCCCGCGACGATTCCGCCGGACATCTTCGCTGAGGCAACCGCTGGCGCGCCCTACGCGCGGTTGTTCGACCTCGTCTTCCTCAACGACCCGAACTTCGGTGGCCAGGTCGGGGTGACGCGCGCGCGCTTCGCGATGGTCGTCGCTCACTACCAACGCACGCTCGTGCCGAACGATGCTCCGATCGACCGGGGTGAGATGACGCCGCAGCAGATCGAAGGCTTCAAGATCATGATGCCTTTCAACGCGCAGACGAACCCGACCGGCCGCGGTCGTTGTTTCCAATGTCACTCGGTGACGGCGACCAACAATGGCGTCTTGGCACTCGATGCGCCGGCCGGCCCCATCAGCAACCGTCTCGACCAACTGCTGTCGGACGGCTTGCGTACGCACGACATCGGGCTCCCGGGTCCGAACCGCAAGACGCCGACGCTCCGCAACGTCGGACTCAGGAAGAAGTTCTTCAGCACTGGTAACGGTGGCAACGGCACGACGGTGACCAACCTCGACGAGTTGATCGACTTCTACGACAACCAGGGGAGCAGCCTCCTCGGCTTCACTGGCACCCTCAACGCCACCGAGCGCGCCGCGGTCAAGGCCTTCCTCGAGGTCGCACTCACTGACGAGCGCGTGCGGGACGGCCTCCCTCCGTTCGACAGTCCGCAGCTCGCGAGCCTGCGCCCGGAGTTCTCGACGTTCGAAGGCAACGAGTACGGCAACGGCACGGCGGGCCCGAGCACGATCGTGCCCGAGATCATCGCGAACATGCCGCCGTTGGTCACCAAGCCGATGCAGGGCGGCGCCCAGGCGCCGAGCTGGTTCAAGGTGGGTGTCAGCACCGGCCCCGCGTTGGCTGGCGCTCCGGCGGCCGTCTTGTTCAGCGGCGCCCCGGCCAACGGTCCGTTGCGCTTCATTGGGGGGACCATCTTCTCGGCCCTTCCGGTCAACCTGGATGCGCAGGGCATCGGCACCTCATTCAACCCGTTCCCGCTCACCGCGAGCGCGATCGGTGTGCCGGTCTTCGTGCAATGGATGGTTCGCGATGGCGGCGGAATCGGTGCGTCTGACGCCGCGTCGTTCACGCCCTTCCAGTTCTAGGCTGGCGTGACCCTCGGCGGCCGCTGGGCGGATTCGTGTGAATCTAGTCCAGCGGCCGGCGTAGGTTTTGCCTAGCGCGGCTTGGTCAGCTTGCCCGCGAGCGCCTGTTGCACCCAGTGCAGGCTCTCCTTGACCTTCGGGTTGTCGGCTTCCATCAGGAACAGTCGCGTCAACACGGACTGCACAACGATGCGGCGGTTGTGCCCATAGGCGATGAGCTGCTCTTGCGGTCCCTTGCCGCGCAGGTTGGCGATCGACGTCAGCCAGTCCTTCAGCGTCGCGGTCACGAAGTCCTCGCGCAGCGACAACTCGACGATCGCACGCGCGAGGCGCGCATCTTCGCCAGCGGTGAACGCAGTCTTGTGGCGCTGCAGTCGGTGGGTGATGCCGTCGAGGATCGCGGCGTGGTGTTGCGGCTGCAGGCGTTTGCTGGTCGCGAGCCGATGCAGCAGGTCTGCTGCATGCGCGGTCGGGTGCACCCAACCGATGCGCGGATCAAAACCACGTTCGTCCGGTTCGTTGCGTAGGTAGTTCGTCGTCGCCGTGACCAGCTGGTCGAACTGCTTCGGTTCGAGGAACGGGTGCTTGTTGTCGTGCGCGACCAGCAGCACGAGGCTCAGCGCCGAGAACGAACGCAGCACCGCGGCGCGATCGGTTGGCTCTTGATCGAGCCGATAACCGAGATTGCTCGTCCACGTGTTCAGCAGCCGCACGCAGTCGAGCTTGCTCACGCGGTTGTCCTTCAGCAGCCAACGGCTGAACAACGTGTAGGCGGTTTCATCGCGCAGCTTGCCGTTGGTCGAACCGAGCAGGTCGCTCAGTTCGCTGAGCAGCTTCGGCAACGCGTCTGCCGTCGGTTGCTTGCCGTCGAGAAACGGCTGCCACCTGGCCAGCAGTTCGGCGTCCGTAGGCTTGCCCTCTTGGGCGAGAACCGGCGCGAAGCCAGCGAGCAGCGAGAGCGCCAGGCGGGGGAGATTGGCCATCACGCGATGCTACGTCGCGATGGCCGGGGCGGTGAGTTCTACGCCGGCTCGTCGCTGTGCTTGTGCCACATGTAGGTGCCGAAGCCGATGCCGAACAGGCTCATCAGATACACCGCCGGGTAGAAGATGATGTGCTCGAGCCAGATCAGCCAGAACTCCTGTTTGTCCGAGCCCATCTCGAGGCGCGGCTCGAACTGCATCTGCGTCATCGGGTTGACGATGTCGCGGATCGTGTGGATGTCGAGCACGGTGCCGATCTCGGCGGCGCTCGCATACTTGCTGAACAGGGCGGCCGGCAGGCGGCTGATCATGATGCCGGCGCTGATCGTCACGAAGACGGCGATCAGGCTACGACAGTTCTTGGCGGCGACGAGGCACAGCGCGAGGCCGGCGGGCCACAGGAAGCGGTCGATGCCAACCGGCTGGACCAGTGCCGATGGGGCGGCCAGGAACTGCTCCCCGAGCCATACGGCGAGGCCGGTCCAGGCCAACAGGATCGGCAGGACCCACGGGCTGACCACGTCGCGGCCCTTCAGGGCGAGCAGGATGGCCGCCCAGAACGCCGCAAACAGGCAGAACGGCACGCACCAGCCCCAGGGGCCGGCGGTGAAGGTTCCCGTGGGGAAACTCACCATGCTGACCTCCATCGAGGCGCCTTCGAAGCCGGCGTAGGTGTGCACGGTTTCGAGGGTGCGCTCGCCCTCGCCGGTAAAGGCGGTGCCGGCGGTCAAAATGGCCACGCAGATGAGCACGAAGGCTCCGGCGCGCCGCAAGGGCGGCAAAGCCAGGCCTAGGGCCAGCATGAGGTAGGCCAGAACGTGGGAGAGCGAAATGAGCAGGTCCATGGGAGAGTCGGGGCAACGCCCCGATGGCGGGGGGTTTTCGCGGTGGACCGCTTCGGATACCAGACTTTTCCCCAAGCCGCACTTGCCGGTCTACCGATTCCTCGCTAGCCTGCTCGCCCTTCGTAAGTCGGGACTGTGAGACTGTTACTCACCAGTCGCCCCTTTTTGCCGGTCAGCCTTGTCAGTTGCTGACCAATACGGGCGCCTGCTGGACCGACCTAAATCAAGTGTAGCCATGACCAAGCAGAAGACCAAAAAGGCGGTTGTTAAGCGCATGAAGCTTACCAAGACCGGCAAGGTCAAGTTTCATCACGCCTTCACGTCGCACCTGTTGGTGCGCCGGTCGCGTAAGCGCAAGCGCAACCTGCGTCGCGCCGCCACCTGTGCAGGCAAGATCAACGCCAACATGGCCATGCTGTTGGGTGGGAGGTAACCAAGTATGAGTCGCGCAACCAACGGTCCCGCAACCAAGCAACGTCGCAATCGCGTGCTCAAGCGCGCGAAGGGTTTCCGCGGAAGTCGGGGCAACCTGTTCCGCAACGCGAAGGAGACGACGCTGCGCGCCGACGCCTTCGCCTACGTCGGTCGTCAACAGAAGAAGCGTTTGTTCCGCCGCCTGTGGATCACGCGTCTGACCGCCGCCGTTCGCCCGCACAACCTGCGTTACTCGCAGTTCATCAACGGCATCAACAAGGCTGGCATCAAGCTCAACCGCAAGGAACTGAGCGAGATGGCGATCCACGACCCGAAGACGTTTGAAGCGATCTGCGGTCAGGCTCGCAGCGCCATTGCATAGCAAGCAGCGCTTACTTGCCTTGATCGCTCGAACGGCGCTGGCTAGTCCAGCGCCGTTGTGCTGTACAGACTGAATCTCACTCATGGACATCTCCGCCAAACAGGACGAGTGGCTGCAGGCAATTGCCGCGGCATCTGATGGTCCCGCGATTGCCGAACTCGAAGCGCGCCTCTTCGGCCCGAAAGGCGAAGTGCTCGGCATGGTTCGTTCGGTCACGTCGCTCCCAAAGGAAGAGCGACCGGCCTTCGGCAAGGCCGCCAACGCCGTCAAGCAGGCCGTCGAGAAGGCGCTCAACGAGCGCAAGGATGGCTTCGCGCAGGCCGAGCTCGAGAAGGAACTGACGGCGACGGACTTCGATCCGACGGAGCCCGGCCCGCGTTCGAGTGCCGGTGCGATGCATCCGATCACGATCGTGCAGAACGAGCTCGTCGATCTGTTCACGTCGATGGGGTTCCAATGGGAGGACGGCCCGGAGATCGAATCGGAGTACTACAACTTCGACGCGCTCAACATTCCCGGCGATCACCCCGCGCGTGAGAGTCAGGACACGTTCTGGCTGAGCGATGGCAACCTGCTGCGCACGCACACGTCGCCGGTGCAGGTGCGCACGTTGCAGCGGTTGGTCAAAGATGGGTTCGAGCCGCCCTTGAAGGTCATCGTGCCCGGTCGCTGCTTCCGCAGCGAAACCGTCGACAAGACCCACGAGCACAGCTTCTACCAGATGGAAGGTCTGGTCGTGGACCGCGTGCAGAAGGGCCAGATCACCTCGGACGGCCAGAATGGGTCGACCGGCGTCAGCACCGCCAACCTGATCCACACGATGAAGACGTGCTTGCGCGTCATCCTCGAACGCGACGTCGAAGTGCGCTTGCGCCCAGGCTTCTTCCCGTTCGTCGAGCCGGGTTTCGAACTCGACGTCAACTGTCCCTTCTGCTCGGGCAAAGGTTGCTCGGTGTGCAAGCAGAGCGGTTGGATCGAGATCCTGCCGTGCGGCATGGTGCACCCCAACGTGCTCAAGGAAGGCGGCCTCGACCCCGAGGAATACACCGGCTTCGCGTTTGGCATGGGCCTACAGCGCGTCGTGATGCTGCGCTACGGCATCGATGACATCCGCCACTTCATGGGTGGCAACCTGCGCTTCTTGTCGCAGTTCCCGGAGGTGCCGCGATGAAGATCTCACTGCGTTGGTTGTCGCGTCACGTCGACCTTTCGGGCATCGAGCCCAAGCAGATCCTCGCCGATCTGACGATGAGTACGGCCGAGATCGAGGACCTGATCCGCTTCGGCGACGGGCTCGAACCGTTGGTCGTCGGTCACGTTCGCAAGCGTGAGAAGCACCCGGATGCCGACAAGCTGTCGGTCTGTGAGGTCGATCTCGGCAACAGTGGTGGCGTCGTGCAGATCGTCTGCGGTGCGCCCAACGTCGACGCCGGCCAACGCGTCGTCGTGATCAAGCCGGGTGACGTCTTGCCGCCGAGCGGTGGCAAGGGTGCGCTCAAGATCAAGGTTGGCAAGATCCGCGGCGTCGAGTCGCACGGCATGATCTGTTCGGAGTCCGAACTCGGCCTGTCCGAAGAGGCCGACGGCATCTTCGTGCTGCCGCCGGACACCGAGATTGGCGCCCGCTTCGTCGACGTCTGCCAGGTGCAGGACTGGGTGTTCGAGATCGACAACAAGTCGATCAACCACCGTCCCGACCTGTGGGGTCACTACGGCTTCGCCCGCGAATTGGCTGCGATCTACGGCCGCGAACTCAAGCCCGTCGGGGTTCCTGGCGAGCTGCCGGCTTCGGGCAAGGGCGTCGAGATCGTCATCGAGGACAAGGAAGCGTGCCCGCGCTACTGCGGTCTGATGATCGATGGCGTGACCAGTGGTCCGTCGCCGAACGAGCTGCGTTGGCAGCTGCAAGCCGTCGATCAGCGTGCGATCAACCTGCCGGTCGATCTGAGCAACTTCGTCATGCTCGATCTAGGTCAGCCGATGCACGCGTTTGATGCGCGCCACGTCGGCGATGCGACGATTCGCGTGCGTCGCGCCAAGGATGGCGAGGCGATCACGACGTTGGACGGCCAAGAGCGCAAGCTCGACGACAAGGATCTGCTGATCTGTGCCAACGACAAGCCCGAAGCGCTCGCTGGCGTCATGGGTGGTGAGGGCACGATGGTCGAGGACGGCACGACGAGCCTGTTCCTTGAGTCAGCCAACTTCCGGGCGTCGACGATCCGTCGCACGACGATGCGGTTGGGTCTGCGCACCGATGCGAGCACGCGCTTCGAGAAGGCGCAGGATCCGGCCAATGCGGAGACGGCGGTGCACTACTTCCTGAGCTTGTTGCAGAGCCACTGCCCGAGTGCCGTGGCCGCTGGGCCGCTCGTCGATCCGGAAGGGTTTTCCTACGAAGCCAAGCCGCTGGTGCTGCGTCGCGATCGCCTGCAGCTCAAGCTCGGCGTCAACCTCAAGGACGAGGAGGTCGTCAAGATCCTGACGTCGTTGTCGTTCGAGGTCGAGACGAGTGATGTTGGCTTCACGTGCAAGGCGCCGAGCTTCCGCGCGACGAAGGACATCGCGATCGAGGACGATCTGATCGAAGAGGTCGGCCGGATGTATCGCTACGACAACATCCCCGAGCAGCCGCTCGTGGGCACGGTCGAGCCGCCGGTGCGCAACGAAGAACTGTTCTTGGTGCGCCGCATGATCGAGGTCAGCTGCCTCGAACTCGGTTGCAGCGAGATCTACAACTACAGCTTCACGCCCGACGCGGTTCTCGAAGCGTGTGGTGCCAAGGGGCAGGCCTACATCAAGGTGAGCAACCCGGTCGCGCCCGAGATCACGCGCATGCGTCGCCACGTGATGCCGAGCCTGCTGTCGATGGTGGAGAACAACCTGCGCCAGACCGCCAGCGTTCGCCTCGTCGAGACGGGCAAGGGCTACCACGCCGAGTCGACGGATGAGCACGGCTTGCCACACGAGGTGCGCGAGTTGAGCTTCGTCTATGCGACGCGCGACAGTGGTGATGCTGTGCATCCGTACGGGCAACTGCGCGAAGACGTGCAGCACATGCTGCGTCGTCTCGGCTACCCCGTCGAGATCACGCGCACGTGGAGCGGCAAGGATCAGCCGTGGGTGCATCCCGCCCGCGCCGTGGCCCTCGACCGTGACGGTTCGCCGGTGGGCTACGTCGCGCACCTGCATCCCGGTGTCGCCAAGGCCCTCAACCTGCCGAAGCAGGTTGCGATCGCCTGCGTCGACATCCGTGCGCTGCACGCCAACGGCCGCATGGAGCCGACCTATACGCCGGTCCCGACGCACCCGGAACTACCGGTCGACGTCGCGTTGCTGGTCGATGCCGACACGCAAGCAGCGACCGTCTCGACGTTCCTCCGCGACACGGGCCGCAAGCTGACCCGCAACGTCGAACTGTTCGAGGTCTACCGCGGCGAGCACGTTCCCGCAGGCAAGAAGTCCCTCAACTTCACCGTCACCCTCGGCGCCGACGACCGCACGCTCACCGACAAGGACGAGAGCAAGTTCCTCGACAAGGTCCGCAAGAACGCGGCCAACATCGGCGCCGAACTCCGCGGGTAGTCCGTACCGTGCCAGGTACATTCCGGACATCTCGCCGTGCGGCGAGATGTCCGGAATGTACCTGGCACGGTACGGGCTACCTCGTTCGCCAGGCGGTTGTCAGGGACTCGCGGTGGGCGAGCATGTAGCGCGTCAGGATGACGTCGATGTCGATGCGCTGTTGGTAGTAGCGGGAGTCGAGGTCTTCGAAGGCGTTGTCGTGGTCGGCTTCGAGTTCGGCTAGTTGCTGCATGCGGCGGTCGCGGTCGGCGGCGGGTTCGGTGGGGAACTTCGCGGTGGCTTCGCGGAGGAGCTCGGCGCGGTGGGTGTCGCCGACTTCGTCGAAGCCGACCAGGGCGTCTTGCCAATCGGCGCCGGCCGAGTTGAAGAAGTACTGGGTCCAGCCGCCGTTGCAGACCTCGTTCTCGACCCAGCGCATGGCGTCGATGCGACGTTCTTCAGCGGTCCAGTCGTTGCGGCGGGCTTGCAGTTGCTCGGACCAGTCGTCGATCTGGTGGTAGCTCAGCAGGCCGGCTGCGGCCGCTTCGGCGACGTCGCCGCCCTGGCCCAAGAACCTGAGCAGCGTGCCTTCGTCGGCGGGGTCGCGTAGCGTGCCGAGCATCGTGCCGAACGCGCGGAACGTCGAGGTCGTATACGACTCGGCGCCAACCTGTAGCAGTTCGAGCAGTTGTTCCCGTGGTAGTGCCAGGCCGACGTTGGCCATCGCTTGGGCGACGTAGCCGAACTCGTCGTGGGCCGGGTCGAGCAGGCCGCGGTCAGCGAAGCACTGCATCGCACGGTTGCGATTCCAGCGCAGCAAGAACGTCGGCACCTCACGCGTGTCGTAGCCGCTCAAGTTGTCGAGCAGTGGCTCGAACAGGCCGCGTTTGCCGTGGTCGGTGAGTCGGTTGTCGTCGTCAGCCCACTGGAGACCGATCAGGATCCAGCCGCGCGTCGAGTCGTCAGGTGGTTGGCTGATGCCGCGGATCAGGTCGTCGATGACGTCGTCCGAACCGATCTTCGCCAGCCAATGCCACGCCTCCATGCGGACGTCTTCGGATGGGTCGTCGAGCACCCGCCGCACGAACGCCACGTTGTCGGCGCTCGGCGCGTTGTCGAGCAGCTTGCACGCGCGCACCCACGGCGTCTCGTCACGTTCGCGCTTCTGCAGGCGGGTCTGCATGTCACGGTTGCGCAGCGTGTCGCGCACGAGGGTGGCCGTCACCTCAGGTTGCTGCGCCAGTTGCGAGCCGAGGTCCTGGTCGTCGTCGCTGTGCGGAATCTTGAACAGGTAGACTTCGACGGCAAGGCCGACCTCATCGCGGCTCCAATGCTTCGCTTGTTCGCGCGCATCCTGGATCTGGTCGAAGTGCTGCTGCATCTCGGTGAACAGATCCGGATCCTTGGCGACATCACGAGAGCCGGGCTCCCCTGGTTGGCGCGTTCGCAGCCGACGAATGACCAGCCACGCGACCACGATGATGACGGCGAGCCAGATGCGGGGTGTCAGTGCGAGCATCATCAGCATGCGTCGACCTCCAGAATGGTGATCAGGTCGCGGACGAATCTGCCGGTGAGCCCCCAGATCACGTCGTCGCCGAACACAAAGTGCGGGCTCTTGTGCAGCACGGCACCCGGCCGCCGCTCTTGCGGCAGCAGGTCCTGCCAGCGCGTCGTGTCGCGCAGTTCGGCGAGCGGCACGAACAGCACGCGGTCGACTTCTTCTGGTTGCATCTGCACTTCGAACGGCTGCACCCGGCCGACGACGCAGTGCACGTGGATGCGCGAGGTGCTCGCACGCGGCTTGAGTTCGCCCAGCGCGGTGATGTGCGCCTCGGGCGCGCCGACCTCCTCGAAGCTCTCGCGAACGGCGGTCTGGAGCGGCGATTCGTCGGCTTCGTGCATGCCACCGGGGAACGCAATCTGGCCGGCGTGGGGACGGTCGTTCTGCGGCCGCATGACGAACAGGATGTGGTCCTGGCCTCGGTGTTCGACGATCGGGCACAGCACCGCCGCCCGCCGCAAGTCGGTCGGTAGCCACCCGGCCGGCTGTGGCAGGGCACGTTGGATGAAGGAATCGAGATCAGCCACGAGGTCGACGTGATACCCGCTACGGCTCGGGATGGCTATCGGGCAAGATGATCACATGTCGCAACCGGTCAACGTGCACCTCATCGATGGCACCTACGAGCTGTTCCGCAGCTACTTCGGCGCGCCCGAAGCGAAGGCGCCGGATGGCCGCGAAGTCGGCGCCGTGCGCGGCCTGATGGCCAGTCTGCACGGCTTGCTGCGCGAGGAGGCGACCACGCACATCGCGGTTGCGTTCGATACGGTCGTCGAGTCGTTCCGCAACGAGATGTTCGACGGCTACAAGACCGGCGAGGGCATGGATCCGTTGCTGTGGGATCAGTTCCCGATCGCCGAGCAGGCCGTGAAGGCGCTCGGTTGCGTGGTCTGGCCGATGATCGAATTCGAGGCCGACGATGGCCTGGCGGCGGGTGCGCACAAGTTCGGCACGGACGAACGGGTTGAACGCGTGTTGATCTGCACGCCGGACAAGGACCTGGCCCAGATGGTCGGCGGCCGCGTGGTGCAGTTCGATCGCAAGCAGCGCAAGCTCTACGACGAGGACAAGGTCTACGAGAAGTTTGGTGTCGCGCCCGAGTCGATCCCCGATTACCTCGCGCTCGTCGGCGACGATCAGGATGGCATTCCGGGCGTCCCGAAGTGGGGCGCGAAGTCGGCGTCGACGATGCTGTTCCACTACGGTCACCTCGAAGCGATCCCGCCGGACAGCGACGATTGGCAGGTCAAGCTGCGCGGAGCGAAGTCATTGGCGGAGAGCCTCGCTGCGCACCAGGAAGAAGTGATGCTCTACCGGACTCTGGCCACCCTGCGCACCGATGTGCCGATCCAGGAAGAACTCGAAGACCTGCGATGGCGTGGGCCGGATGCGACCCTCGCCGACTTCTGTCGCGAGATCGGCTACACGCGCTTTCTCGATCGATTCGAATAGCGGGCTGACGAAGTCCGATCAGTTGCTAGGATCTGGGCGTCCCTCGACCACGCGGTCCCACCTGCAACGGGCTCCCAAACCCAAGGGCCGGCACCATGCCGACTGATCTCCTCGTCCTCATCCCTCTCTCTGCGCTCGCGTTGGCGCTGTTGGCGCTGTTCTTGCCACCGGCGTGGCGTGTGCGTGGCGCGTTGGCGGGCGCGGCCGTCGCGACGATCGCGACGAGCACCGTGATGCTGCAGAACGGCCAGCCGGTGCCGGAGGTTGAAGTCGAAGCGCGTCCGGTCATCGACCCGATGGATGGCTACGTCGGCTCGGCCGCGTGCCGCTCATGCCACGCTCACGAGCACGACACGTGGGATAGCTCCTACCACCAGAGCATGACCCAGGTGGCCTCGCCCGAGACCGTGCTGGGCAACTTCGACAACCTCGAGTTCAACGTCAAAGGCAAGCACTACCGTTTGCTGCGCGACGGTGACGACTTCCTGATCGAGCTCGAAGACGAGTTCGCGGATGGTCCGGAGAAGCAACGGGTGCGCCGCCGCATCGTGCTGACGACGGGGTCGCACAACATGCAGGTCTACTGGTTCGAGAGCGGTTATGCCGCCGCCGGCCACGGTCGCGTGTTGGGGCAGATGCCGCTGTCGTGGCAAGTCGAAGAGAAGCGCTGGATCACGCGCGATGCGTCGTTCGTGATGCCGCCCGAGGACAAGCACAACCTGCAGTTCACTGGCTGGAACATGGTCTGCATCAAGTGCCATGCGACCCAGGGCCAGCCGCTGCTCGACTTGCAAGGGGGCCAGGTCGCCGACGCTGATACGCGCGTGACGGACTTTGGCATCGCGTGCGAAAGCTGCCACGGCCCGGGTGCCGAGCATGTCGCCGTCAACCAGAACCCTCTGCGTCGCTACTCGCAGCGCCTGTCCGGCGAGCCGGATCCGACGATCGTCAACCCGGCCAACCTCGACTCGAAGCGTTCGACCCAGGTGTGTGGCCAGTGCCACGCGATGTGGGACTTCAAGATGGACGCGCCCGGTCGGATGACCGCGTGGTCGCAGAACGGCTTCAACTACCGACCTGGTGATGACGTCGAGAAGAACCGTGACCCGCGCTTCAGCAACCACGAAGGCGAGTCCGGGTTCTGGCCCGATGGTCTGATCCGCACCGCCGGGCGCGAATACAACTCGCTGCACGGTTCGCCCTGCTACGAGAAGGGCGGCATGAGTTGCATGTCGTGCCACGTGATGCATCCCGAGGACAGTGACGAGCGCACTCGCAAGGAGTGGGCGACCGACCAGCTGCAACTCGGCGACGACAACCGTTCGTGCATGGAATGCCACGAGTCCTACGGCAAGGATATCGAAGCCCACACGCACCACGCGATCGGTTCGTCCGGCTCCAGTTGCGTCAACTGCCACATGCCGCACACGACCTACGGGTTGATGAAGGGTACGCGCAATCACCGCATCGAGAGTCCCAACGTCAAGGTGACGATGCGCACCGGCCGGCCGAACGCCTGCAACATGTGCCACCTCGACCAGACTCTGGGGTGGACGGCCAAGCACCTCACGGATTGGTATGGCATCAAGTCGCCGACCATCAACCGTGCCGACGAACGCGCGTCCGCGACGGTGCGTGGCATTCTCGAAGGGGATGCTGGCAAGCGTGCCTTGATGGCCTGGGTGCTTGGTTGGCCCGAGGCGCAGAAGGTGTCTGGCACCGACTGGATGGAGCCGTATCTCGCGGAGCTGCTGGTCGATCCATACCCGGCCGTTCGCATCATCGCGGAGCGGTCGTTGCGCACGCTGCCGGGCTACGAGGGCTTCATGAAGGAGCTGGACTCGGCCGAAGATCTGCGCGAGCTGGCCAAGGCCGAGGTCTTGACCAACTGGTCTGCTCGTACTGGTGGCGATGGCCCCAAAAAACCAGCGCGACCGTTCATCCTGATGCAGGAAGACGGCACGTTGGATGTTGACGAGTTTGCGCGCCTGCTGAAGCGCCGCGACAAACGGAAGATTCGATTGGTTGAATAATGAGCAATACCGAGAAGGACCCGTTGGTTGCCAGCCGCAGCTTTGGTTGGTGGTCGTTGTTGTGTTGGCTGACGCTCGGCATCGCCCTTGAGGCAATGCACGGGTTCAAGGTCGGGTGGTACCTCGACGTCGTCAACGACGGCCGTCGCCTGCAACTGACCCTGGCGCACACCCACGGCACGTTGCTCGCCGTGCTCAACCTGTTGCTCGCAGCGACCCTGCAGGGTGCCGATACGGCGCTCGTCAAGAAGGCCGCGACCTTCCTGAAGTGGTCGGGCATCTTGATGCCACTCGGTTTCCTCGGCGGCGGCATCTGGGCGCTCGGCGAAGACCCGGGCTTCGTGATCGTGCTCGTGCCGATCGGTGGCTTGCTGCTGTTCGCTGGAGTGTTGTTCGCCGCGCGCGCTGCTTCGGCGAAGTAACGCACCCAGATAGAGCCGCCAGCTACAGCGGCTCGTCGAACTTGACGCCGGTCATCGTCGCACTGGCTGGCGCCGCTTCACCCAAGCGTTCGGTCAGTAGCGCACGGATCTGATCCTGGTTCGCGTACATCGCAACCTTGATCACCGTCTGGTTGCCATCTTGCCGTTCAAATGCGAGCAACGGTTCGCGCCGGCCCTGGTTGCGACCGACAACGTGCGCCCAGCGACGAACGTCGGCAAGGGCAAGCGTTCGGGTCTTGCACAGAAAGCCGAAGCCGAGATAGCGGATCTCGTTGGCGTCGATCGTCAGGCGCGCATGCGGCAGCGCGCTCAGCCCGAACGGCAACAACAGGAGGCCGACGACGACGGCGCCCCAGCGTTCGCCATCGCCCGCTTCGCCGAGCCACGCGCCGCGCTCGACGAGTCCGAGCAGTTCGGCGCCGGCCATCACCAGCGCGATGGCGCCGAGTGCCGGCAACAACATGAGTGCGAAGCGCCACGTGAACTGCATCGGAAAGGTCTTCATGGACGGGTCTCCTTGATCAACGAACCTGCAACACGGCAACCTTGAGGTAGCGGGTCTCGGGGCACTCTAGTGCTACCGGGTGGTCGGCGCCGGCCGAGCGCAGATGCAGCACACGCACATCGCGTCGGGCAGCCGCAGCGGCTTCGCGCAGCATGCGCAAGAAGCTGTCTTCACTGACGCTGCCCGAGCATGAGCACGTCACGACGATGCCGGAACGCGCAACCTTCTCGAAGCCGAGTCGGTTGAGGTCGCTGTAGCGCGCGAGCCCGGATTCGATCTGCGTCTTGTTGGCGACCCACTTGGGCGGGTCGAGCACGATCAGGTCGTGGGCGCCAAGTTGTGCTTCGCGCAGCATGTCGAACGCATCGCCGTGCACCGCGGTCAGCTTGAGCCGGTTGGCTGCGGCGTTGTGCTGCGTGTGCTCGACCATGGCTTCGTCGAGGTCGCCGGCAAGCACCTTGGTCGCGCCTCCGACTTCGGCGTTCATGGCGAAGCCGCCGCTGTTGCAGCACAGGTCCAGCACGTTGCGACCCTTGGCGAGCGTTCGCACAAGCAAGCGGTTGTCGCGTTGGTCGGCGAAGAAGCCGGTCTTGTGGCCGGTGCCCGCTTGCACCGCGTAGCGCAGCTTGTGCTCGTGCACCGTCGTCTCGATCGGGTGCGCGTGCGGCTCCTTGTCCATGCCTTCGCGCTCGGCCCAATCCTTGTCCTGCTGCAGGAGCAGCTCGCAGTTCTTGTAGTGGCGCAGCAGCCACTCGCCGAGTGGCTCGAGTTGCTTGCGCATGCCGAGCGACGAGACTTGCGCAACGATGGCGTCGCCGAGCTTGTCGAGGATCAAGCCGGGGAAGCCGTCGGCCTCGGCGTGGATGAGTCGGTAGGCGTTGGTGACTTTCGGCAGTTCGAGGTCCTTCTCGCGCAGTTGCACGGCGGCGTGCAGTTTGCCGAGGAAGTGCTCACTTGGATCCGTGATCGCGTGATCGGCGAACATGCGCAGCGCCAACTCGGCGCGCGAATTGTAGAAGCCACAGCCGAGCGGTTTGCCTTCGCGGTCGCGCACCTTGCAGATCGAGCCAGCCGCAATCGGGTCCTGCGGCTTCTGGATCATCTTGCGGTAGAACCACGGGTGGCGGCCGTGGGCACGCACCTTGAGCCGCAGCTCGGGTAGCTGCTGCTTGCCTTGACGCGACGGCCTGCCGCGCCGGTCGGAGTTGTCTCGTCGTTGCTTCATCGGCCGGTCTTCACTGGCGCCGGCGGCGCGGTCGGCAGCGATGGTGGGGCGTTCTTGATCTGCTCGAGCAGAACCTCGACAGCCTTCTGCAGCTGCTTGTCCTCGCCGCGCAGAACGGAAGCGAGGTCATTGTCGACTTCGATGTCCGGGTCGACCCCGTAGCCTTCGATCGTCCACTTGGGACCCGGCTCCGTGTTGCCGAATTCCGGCACGTTGACGGTGCCGCCATCGAGCAGTTGGCCGCGGTTGGTGATGCCGATGATGCCGCCCCAGCTGCGCTTGCCGATCAACTTGCCGAGCTTCGCGCGGCGGAACATCGCGGGGAAGATGTCGCCGTCACTCGCCGAGGTCTCGTTGAGCAGGCAGACCATGTGACCGTGGAACACGGCGCTCGGGTATGGCGAGTAGCCGGTGGTGCGGCCGAAGGTGCACATCATCAGTTCGCGTTGCAGGCGGTTGATGACCATCTCGGAGACGTTGCCGCCGCCGTTGTAGCGATCGTCGACCACGAGGCCGAGTTTGTCGCGTTGCGGATAGTACTGCTTCAAGAACTCGCGGATGCCGTTCGGGCCCATGTCGGGCAGGTGCATGTAGCCGAGTTTGCCGTCACTCAGTTCGTGCACGCGCTTGCGGTTGGCTTCGACCCAGGCGAGGTAATGCAGGTTCTGTTCGCTGCCGATCGGTTGCAGGCGCACGGTGCGCGCTTCGTCCATCGTCGGGCGCGCGTTGACGAGCAGGCGAACTTCGCGGTTGGCCTTGCCCTGCAGCAACTCGTAGGGGTTGTCGTTGGCGGCCAGTTCGCGGCCATCGATCGCGAGCAGGTAGTCGCCCTTCTTGAGGTTGACGCCGACTGCGGTGGCGGGGGAGCGGTAGGTCGCGTGGTCGTTCTCGCCGTTGAGGATGCGGTCGATCTGGTAGCGCCGGCTCTGTTGGTCGAATCGCAACACGAGCCCGGGCAGGGCAGCCGCCGGTCGTGGTGGTGCGCCAAGGTCGCCGCCACTGATGTAGGCGTGACCGACGGAGAGCTCGGCGATCATCTCACCGATCACGTAGTTGAGGTCGCTGCGATGGCGAACGTGCGCGACGAGCGGCGCGTATTGCTTGCGCAGGGCCTCCCAGTCGTGGCCGTGCATGTTGGCCACGTAGAAGAAGTCGCGGTAGCGCCGCCACACCTCGTGAAAGATCTGCCAATACTCATCGGCGGCGACCTTGCTGGTTTGCAGGTTTGCGATGTCGAGCTTGTGGTGGCCGCTCTTGCCTGCCGGCGACGCCTTGGTGATCTCGAACGTGCGGCCGTTGCGGATCAATGCGTGTTTGCCGTCACTGGAAATTGCGTAGTTGGAGAAGCTGCTGCTGAGCTGCTCTTCCTTGCGATCCTTGAGCGAGTAGGCGTGCAGCGACATCGGCTTGTCGGTGCCGCGGCCGTAGTACGAACCGCCGCGGCGCGCGTAGATCAGGTTGCCGTTGGCGACGTTGAGGCCGGCGTAGTTGTCGAGCGGCAGCGGCACGGTCTCGACGCGGTCGGCGAGACCGTCGAAGTCGATCTTGATGGGGGCGTCAAACGTGTCCCCATCCTTGTCGTCTACGGCCTTCTTCTCGGTTGGTTCGGTTGCCGCCTCGTCACTGCGATAGGCAAACAGCGCCGGCAGATCGCGACGCAGCGCCAGCGCGTAGATGCCGTAGCCGCGATCGATCTGGAAGTCCCATTCGTAGGTGGTCGACAGGCGTGGTTGGAAGCCGCGCAGGCCGAGGAAGAACAGGCGTTCGCCGTCGTCGCTCCACGCCGGGCTGCTGTCGTTGCTCATCGCGCGCGACACGAGGCGCAGTTGTCGGTCCTTGAGCGTCCAGATGTAGACCTGCGAGAGTGGCGTGGAGCCGCTCATCGAGAACGCCAGGTGGCCCGAGCACGGCGACCACTGGTAGTCGCGGATCTGGCCGCGTGGTTCGTCGGCGATGGTCGTCAGTTCGCCGGTCGTGGCATCACAGATGCGCAGGACGCCGTCCTTGTCGCCAAACGCGAGCCATTTCTGGTCGGGTGACCACGATGGCCCGTTGAGCATCGTGTCGAGGCCCTTGGTCAGTTGGCGTGCCGGTCGCTCGCCTTGGTGGTCGACCAACCAGATCTGTTCTTCGCCGGTCTTGTCGCTGACGAAAGCGATCGTCGCGCCGTCCGGCGAGAACGTCGGGTGCTTGTCGTGCGCACCCGGCGAGTGGGTGAGGTCGCGAACGTCGCCATGTTCCTTCGGCACCGTCAACAGTTCGCCGCGCGCGGCAAACACCGTGCGGCGACCACCGGGACTCAGATCGAAGCCTTCGATCAGGCCCTGCGCGGCAACGCGCCTGGGACGGTTGCTCGTACCTTCGTCGGGAACGCGGATCTGGATCGCCGATTCCTTGCGGGTGTTGGTGTCGAGCCAGAACAGTTCGCCGCCCTTCTCGTAGACGATGCGGTGATCCTGAGCGCCGCCGGCGCTCGGCCAACGGATGTCCCACGTCGAACTCGAAGTCTCCTGGTGCACGGCCTTGGAGTCGAAGTCGTAGCTCCACAGGTTGAGCGTGCCGCTGCGATCACTGGCGAACCAGATGCGATCGTCGATCCACATGGGATCGCGGTCAGTGCGTTCGTGGTTGCTGATGTTGTCCGCCGTGCCGGTCGCCGGATCGAACACGAACAACTCCTGCGCCCAGCCGCCCTCGTAGCGTTTCCAAGTTCGGAAGTCTCGAAACAGGGGCGCGTAGACGATGCGTTCGCCATCCGGCGAGAAGTCGCCCGAACCCGCTTGCGGCATCGGCAGTGGCACGGGCAACGCGCCGCGTTGGCGCGCGACGGCGGGCAGCGCCACGGTGTAGAGCTTGCCGCCGGTCAGCGTCCACGCCTGGCGCAGGCTGCGGAACAACACGGCCGTGCTATCGGGCGTCCAGCCGTAGACCTGGTTGTCGTAGCCCCAACGCGCCGGCAGGGGACCGTTGGCCGGATACCACGTCAGTTGCCGGACCTCGCCGCCTTCACTCGGCACGACGCAGACCTGTTCATCGCCGTTGACCTGGCCGGTGAACGCGATCCAGCGACCGTCCGGCGAGTACTTGGCGAACAGTTCGACGCCGGGAGTCGACGTCAGCCGAACTGCGGTGCCACCGGCGATCGGGGCTTGCCACAGGTCGCCGCCGTACGTGAATACGACGTTGTCTCCGTGGCTGTCCGGATGCCGAAGCAGGCGGGTCTGAGCTGGCAGAGAAGTTGCCAGCAAGGAAGCGATAGCAAGGATGGAACGGAACATGCGCAGCAGACGATCGGCGGCCTTGTGGCCGAGCGCAAGTGCGCATCGATTGGGTAATCGCGACGAAGATACGTTCCACCGCCGCCCTGGGGCTTTGGTCCACCCGCATCCGTGGTAATCTTGCCCGTGCCCACACCGGTCTTTGGCCGGTGCTCCCACCTCGCCTGCCTCACTACCACCGATATGAGAATCGCCTCGTTGCTCTCGTTTGTGGCCATTGCCTCTGGCTTGGCCGCACAATCCAACACCGTCCCTGGCCTCGATGGTCGACTGACGAACATCACCAGCCCGACCAACTACGGTCGTCGTGGCCCCGCCTACCCCAACGGGGAAGTTGGCATGGCTTTCGCCAACACGATGTGCAACCCGGGGTCGGTCAACATCCCGTGGTACCAGGCCATGCAGCCGAACCACCCGAAGTTCGGTTTCATTGTCGTGCGCGTCGCGAACGACAAGATCGAGCAGATCAACGAGTGGTCGTTCTGCAAGCACGCCTTCCTGTCGATCAACGTCAACGGTTCGTGTGGTTCTTGCCAGAACCCGGGCACCGGTTCGCTGATGGGCTTGAACTGCTCCGACACCTACGGCGCCGGCAACAACGCGAGCCGCACGTGGCTCGGCCCGCCGCAGGAAATCGATCCGTGGCTCGGTACGTGGAACCCGGTCGGCAGCTACTTCGACATCGGTGACCCGTCGCAAGCCGGCTACCCGGCGCCCGCCGATGGCGTGCGCAGCCTCAGCCAGAACATCTTCGACAGCGTCGACAACCGCGTCACGATGGACGAGATTGACCTGACGACGCCGAACGCCGACTACTACTACGGCCTGCAACTCATCCACGAAGGTGAGGCGCTGTCCGCCCGTGGCGACAACCTCGCGCACCGCGGCCTGAACGCATCGTTCAACGGCTCGTCTTGGTCGTTCTCGAACAACAGCAACGGCCAGGACGACGGCTCGATCCTCAAGCGTTGGCCCGGCGCGACGGTGACGTCGGCCAGCAACGGTCTCGATGACGGTCGCTTCTTCGTCGCCGCCAAGGTCACGAACCTCGGTGGTGGCAACTACCACTACGAGTACGCGGTCCACAACGTCGACAACAGTCGCGCAGGTGGTTCGTTCCGCGTCCCGCTCGCCGCTGGCGTCACGACGTCGAACCACTCGTTCGGTGACATCGACACCGATGGCAGCAACGACTGGAGCGTCGCTCAGGTCGGCAACGAGGTTGTCTTCACGGCGACGGCCAGCAATGGCCTCGAGTGGAACACGATCTACAACTTCAGCTTCGACGCCGATCGTTCGCCGGGTGCTGGTGGTGTGGTTCTTGACGAGCACCGTCCGGGTGCTGGTGGTCCGAGCGTCACGGTTTCGGCCGAGGTTCCCGGTGGTGTCATCCTCGCTGCGTTCGACACGTTCGGCGCTGGCTGCGAAGGCTCCGTTGGTATCCCGGGCGGCTCCGCTGCCGACCTGAACGCCAGCGGCGGCACGCTGAGCGGCAACACCAACCAATACGAATACTGCTACCGCGTCATCGGCACGGGCCCGGTCGAGCTGACCAGCTTCGAGATCTTCACGCAGTCCAACAGCGGCACGATCACCCGTCCGGCGCACGTCTACGCGGACGTCGGTGGTGGCCCGTCGAACACGCCGCTGGCGTCGACGACGATCACTGTGGGCGGCTCGGCTGGCTTCTACACCGCGACGCTCTCGTCGCCGGTTGTCGTCTCCGGCAACTTCTACATCGGCTACGAGAACTCGCCCGGTGGTGTCATCTCGACGCTGACGTCGGGTGCTAGCGGCACCGGCTTCTACCGCACCGCGGTCACCGGCAACTTCCAGCAGTCGGGTATCGCCAACCGCCCGTCGTACCGCGTTCACTGGAACCCGGTCACGACCTACCTGACTCCCGCGATGGGTGTCAGTGGTCTGCCGCAACTCGGCACGACCTACAACCCGACGCTGAGCGACGCGCTCGGCACGACGTTCGCGATCTTGATCTCGAGCCTCAACAACGTTTCGGCGACGCCACTTCCGGGTGCTCCGGGCTGTGACCTGCTCGTCGACACGACCGTGCTCGATCTCGCGATCACGACCGCCGGTGGCACGGCGTCCTCGCCGATGACGGTGCCGAACTCGGCTGCCCTCGAAGGCCTGAACGTCAACCACCAGTGGGCTGTCTGGGATCCGACGGTCAACACCCTCGGCCTGGTCGTCTCCAACGGCGGCATCGCCACGATCGGCAACTAGTCCGACTGCGTAGCCGCCCGGCAATGTAGCCGGCCGGCGATGTAGCCGAACGCGCGACCGCATCGAGCCTTCCCTGGCTCGGCGGTCGCCTGCATGTACGGCGACGACGTGTTAAGGTTGTTCGGGTGCTGACGGCGCGCAGGCGTGCGGTCGGCCCTCGCCCTCGACTCGTTTCCTTGTCACCACCATGCGCACTCTCTCTGTACTCAACGTCTCTGTACTGGCGTTGGCGACCCTGTCTGCCGACCTTGTCGCCCAGTCCAACACCGTTCCCGGCCTCGACGGCAAGCTGACGGTCATCAGCAACCCGACCTTCTACGGTCGGCGCGGCGCCGCTTACCCCAACGGGGAAGTTGGCATGGCGTTCTCGAACACCATGTGCAACCCGGGGTCGGTCAACATCCCGTGGTACCAGGCCATGCAGCCGAACCACCCGAAGTTCGGCTTCCTGGTCGTGCGCGTCGCCAACGACAAGATCGAGCAGATCAACGAGTGGTCGTTCTGCAAGCACGCGTTCACGTCGATCAACGTCAACGGTCAGTGTGGTTCGTGCCAGAACCCGGGCACCGGTTCGCTGATGGGGCTCAACTGCTCCGACACCTACGGCGCGGGCAACAACGCGAGCCGCACGTGGCTCGGCCCACCGCAGGAAATCGATCCGTGGCTCGGCACGTGGAACCCGGTCGGCAGCTACTTCGACATCGGCGACCCGTCGCAGTCAGGCTACCCGGCGCCAGCCGATGGTGTGCGCAGCCTCAGCCAGAGCATCTTCGACAGCGTCGACAACCGCGTCACGATCGACGAAGTCGACCTGACGACGCCTGGCGCGTCGTACTACTACGGCCTGCAGTTGATCCACGAAGGTGAGTCGGTCGCCAACCGCGCCGACAACATTGCGCACCGCGGCCTCAACGCGTCGTTCAGCGGCAGCTCGTGGTCGTTCTCCAACAACTCCGCTGGCCAACAGCACGGCACGATCCTCGATCGTTGGACCGGTGCCGAGGTCAACGTCGGCCAGAACGGCAACGACGACGGCCGCTTCTACGTCGCCAGCAAGGTGACGTCGCTCGGTGGTGGCAACTACCACTACGAGTATGCGATCCACAACGTCGACAACAGTCGCGCCGGTGGCGACTTCCGCGTCCCGATCGACGCCGGTGCCGTCGCGAGCAACTTCTCGTTCGGCGACATCGATACCGATGGTGGCAACAACTGGAGCATGGCTCGTATCGGCAACGAGATCGTCTTCACGGCGACCGCCAACAACGGTCTCGAGTGGAACACGATCTACAACTTCGGCTTCGATGCCAACTTCGCACCTGGTGCGACAAGCTGTACGATCGGCGAGCATCGTCCCGGTGCAGGTGCTGCGTTTGTCACGGTGGCGACCAAGGCTCCGAGTGGCGCGACCTACGCGACCTACACGCCGGTTGGCACGGGCTGTGGCGGCACGCAGATCGTCTGCGACGAAGCCATCTACGAGTACCCGAACTTCGACCTGCAGAACTCGTCGTTCTCGCTGGTCTACGGTGCTGGTCAATACACCCTGACGCAGGGTGCCGGTTCCTGGATCAACCCGACGGGTGCCCAGAGCTACGGCGACGATACGATCCAGAACCACACGATCCCGTTCAGCCTGCCGTACCCCGGTGGCTCGACGACCACGTTGCGCGTCTGCAGCAATGGCTTCGTGACTGCCGGTGCGTCGCCGAGCGGCAACAACTACACGCCGACCGTGGCGAAGTTCTTGCCGATCGAGATGTGGGCTGCGCTGTGGCGTGACCTCAACCCGAACAACGGTGGTGACGTCTACGTCGACAGCAACTCGCAGCGCGCCGTGGTCAGCTGGGTCAACGTTCCGAACTACTCGAACAGTGGCTCGAACACGTTCCAGATGCAGTTCTGGGCCAACGGCGACGTGCACGTCATCTACCAGAACATCACCGTCAGCGGGAGCTACCTCGTTGGCTTCTCGGTGGCCAACGCAACGGACCCGGGTTCGGTGGACATCTCCAACAGCCTGAACGCTGGCCTGACCGTCTGCAGTGCGACTGCTGGCACGCCGGACATCGCGCTCGATGCATCGGCACGACCGATCGTCGGCACGACCGTCAACATGACGACGACCAACGTGCCACTGACGGCGGTTGGCATGCTGTCGATCCTGTCGACGAACCCGATTGCCCCTGGCCTCGATCTGACGTTCCTCGGCATGCCCGGTTGCTTCCTCTACCAGCAACTGGATCTGGTCGAGTTGTTCCCGGTCGCCGGTGGTGTGGGGCAGCGCTCGTTTGCGTTCCCGGCCAACCCGGCTCTCGCAGGTTTGATCCTGCGCAACCAGTCGGCCGTGTTGGATCTCAACATCAACGCGTTCCACACCGTCACGTCGAACGGACTTGAGTTCGTGATCGGTCTCAACTGAGCCACAGCCAACGATGCGGTGGCCGTGATTTCGCGTCACGCCGCCGATGACAATGGCCTCATCCGTCCAGTGGGCGGGTGAGGCCATCTGCGTTTGGGTCTTGTCCCGTTTTTCCCACCTCGACCGGAAGGCCCCGTGTCATGGCTTCCCCCGGTGGGCAGATCCTGACAATTGGTTTAGGGTCTGCGCCACGCAGGCCTCGCCGGTCTGTCTTTCCCCTCAAGGTTTCGCACCGATCCTCATCATGAAGCGACTCGCGCTGCTCACTGTAGTTCCCTCCCTGCTTGCCGGCCTGTCCGCGCAAGCCAACACGGTCCCCGGCTTGGATGGCCGCCTGACCAACATCGGCAACCCGACTCGCTACGGCCATCGCGGTCCCGCGTACCCCAATGGGGAAGTTGGCATGGCGTTCTCGAACACCATGTGCAACCCGGGGTCGGTCAACATCCCGTGGTTCCAGGCCATGCAACCGAACCACCCGAAGTTCGGGTTCATTGTCGTGCGCGTTGCGAACGACAAGATCGAGCAGATCAACGAGTGGTCGTTCTGCAAGCACGCGTTCTTGTCGGTCAACGTCAACGGTTCGTGTGGCTCCTGCCAGAACCCGGGCACGGGTCAACTGATGGGGCTCAACTGCTCCGACACCTACGGCGCGGGCAACAACGCCAGCCGCACGTGGCTCGGTCCGCCGGAGGAAATCGACCCGTGGCTCGGCACGTGGGATCCGGTCGGTAGCTACTTCGACATTGGTGACCCATCGCAGCCGGGTTACCCGGCGCCTGCCGATGGTGTGCGCAGCCTGAGCCAAGGCATCTTCGACAGCGTCGACAACCGCGTCACGATCGACGAGATCGATCTGACGACGGCCGGCGCGTCGTACTACTACGGCCTGCAGCTGATCCACGAAGGCGAAGCCCTGTCCGCACGCGGCGACAACCTCGCGCACCGCGGCCTGAACGCGACGCACAATGGCAGCCAGTGGTCGTTCTCCAACAACTCGGAGGGCCAAGACGACGGCACGATCCTCAAGCGCTGGCCCGGCGCGACGATTCACTCAGCCAGCAACGGTCTGGATGACGGTCGCTTCTTCGTCGCCTCGAAGGTGACGTCGCTCGGCGGTGGCAACTACCACTACGAGTACGCGATCCACAACGTCGACAACAGTCGCGCTGGTGCGTCGTTCCGCGTCCCGATCGATGCCGGTGCTACGGCGAGCAACTTCTCGTTCGGCGACATCGACACCGATGGCAGCAACGATTGGAGCATGGCCCGCGTCGGCAACGAGGTCGTCTTCACGGCGACCGCGAGCAACCCGCTCGAGTGGAACACGATCTACAACTTCGGCTTCGACGCCGACTACCCGCCGGGTCTCTCGACCGCCGAGGTCGATGAAGCCCGTCCGGGCGCCGGCGCGAACTTCGTGACGATCCAGACCGAAGTTCCGGGTGGCTCGACGATCGCCACGTTCAGCAAGTATGGCACCGGTTGCCCGGTGTCGACGATGATCCCCGTTCCGACCTGTCAGCAGCTGAACTCGTTCGGCGGCCCGCTCGTCGGCACGACGTCGGCCAACCAGTACCTCTACCGCATTGGTGGTGCTGCCAACAGCAACGTCCTGAGCTTCGATCTCTACTGCCAGTCGACCACGGGTGGTTCGGTCACGGTGCCGGCCTACATCTACGGACTCAGCGGCAACTCGCCGGACAATGTCCCGTTGGCGACAACGACGATGACGATCGGTGGCACGCCGGGCTTCTACACGGCAACGTTCTCGTCGCCGGTGCTTACCGGCAACGTCTTCTACATCGGTGTCGATTCGACCGCGCAGAACGTCGTCCTCAGTGACTTGACGACGGGCACGTTCAACATCGGCTACTGGCGCACGGGCCCAGGTGCGCCGTGGACGCTGCAGGTGATGAAGCCGTCGTGGACCGTGCAGTGCACGAGCCAGCCGCTCTTCCCGACGCCGGTACTCGATAGCGATGCGTTGCCGTTGATTGGCACGACCTACAACCTGACGTTGACCGATGGCGTTGCGTCGTCGATCGCCGTGATGGTTTCGGGCACGAGCAATGCCGGTGGCGTTCCGATCCCGGGCGCTCCGGGTTGCAACCTGTTCGCTTCGGCTGACGTGCTGCAAGCTGTCCCGATCTCGGCGACGGGCACGGCCAGCTCGCCGATCACGATCCCGAACTCGGGTGCGCTGGTTGGCTTCAACGCCTACCACCAGTGGGCCGTGCTCGACATCCCGGCGAACTCGCTCGGTGTTGTCGTGTCGGATGCTGGTCACGCAACGGTCGGTCAGTAGACCGCGCCAATAGACTGGTAGACGCCGCAGCTGTGGCGTCTTGACGAAGCCGTCACCTTTGCGGGTGGCGGCTTCGTTGCATTCTGTGCGAAACGCGCAATCAGGTCGCGTCGCGCAGCACGATCGCGGCGCCGACCAGCGCCGCGGTCTCGGTGCGCAGGATGTGCTTCGCAAATCGAACCGGTGCGAACTTCTGCGCGGTCGCGGCCTCGCGTTCGGCGTCCGTGAACCCGCCCTCAGGCCCGACGAGCATTACACACGAGTCGGCGCTGGCGACATCCGGCACAGCCGCGCCGTCCTGCGCGGCCAGCAATCGCACGTCCGGAAGTCCGCCCGCCAGGAACGCCTCGAGCTCGATCGGCTCCCGGACCTCGGGCAGCCAGGCGCGGGCACACTGGCCGGCCGCGGCCGCGCAGACCTTGCGGAAGCGCTCGGCCCGGATTCCCTGCGGCCGGCTGCGCTCGGTCCAGATCGGCTGGAAGCAGGTGACCCCGATTTCGGTGCCGTGTTCCATCAGCCAATCGGCCCGACTCGGCCTGGGCACGGCAAATGCGAGGGTTACGGCGGGGGCCGGCGGCGGCTCATGGCTGGCAACGCCGACTTCGAGGCCCAGAACCCGCTTCTCGACCTGGGTCACGACCGCCTTGGCAAGGCCGCCACGCCCGTCGCCGAGCCGCAATTCGTCCCCTGTACGCACTCGGAGTACCCTCAGGAGGTGGTGGGCGACGTCGCCAGTCAGGCTAGCAGGGCCAGCTGCGGGCAGTTCGGGCAGGTGGTAGAGGTTGGCCAAGGCGAATTGTGGATCTTTCTGCTGCTTGCGGCGGCGTTTGTATCGCCTCTCACGGCTGACAGTACCTTGCGGTGCTGTCGGGGTTGGGTAGTTTGTATCCGTCCTGCATCGGCGGTCGCCCCTGGCGGTCGGTTCAAGATAGTTCGGCGCCAAACCGTCCGGGTTGGGTCGAACGGATTGGCGTGCCCCTGCCAATCAAACAACGCCGCGTGCGTTGCTACGACCCCTCAGCAAAAAACTCATGGCTAACTACGTCCTCGAGATCCTCGATGGGGATCGCGCTGGCGAAGTTCTGCCCGTTGGCGATGCGACTGTTCGCATCGGCCGCAAAGCGGGTAATGACATCGTCCTTGCCGACGAGAAGACGTCGGGTGTGCACTGCGAGATCCAGCCGGAAGGCGATCGCCTGGTGCTTAAAGACCTCGGCTCGACCAACGGCACCTTCCTCGACGGCCGTCGCCTGACGGAACTCGTCCTGACCCCCGGTGACATCGTCACTGTTGGCCGAACCCGCGTGCGCTTCCGCGCCGAAGGCGAGGCTGCAGAGGATGTCGACGCCGGCGAGTTTGCGATGCGCAAGCTCGATGCGGGCCGCGCCAAGCGCGGCAGCTCGGTCGGGGTTCTCTTGTTGCTACTCGTCGTCGCTGGCGGTGGTGGTGGTTGGTACTGGTGGCAAGGCCAGCAGAAGGCCAACGGCGATTCGCCGGGTCAGGTCACCCAGGCACCGCCGCTCGTCGTCACCGGCAACCGCGTCAAGGACGAGGTCGCCAACTGCGAAGCCGAAGAAGGCTGGAACCTGCGCGTCGCCGGCATCGGCTTCCGCTCGGGTGGCCAGGCCAACACCGGCACCAGTGGCTTCTCGGCCTACTTCGACTCTGCCGAAGATGAGAACGGCGCAGCCGCCGCCAAGAGTGACGACGACTTCGCCGTCATGCAGTTGGCGGAGCCGATCGACGTGTTCGCCGGCCGCACGATGACGGTCGCCGCGCACGGTCGCACGATGGGTGGCGCGCAGATGGCTCTGCACGCCACGCTGTTCTCGAGCAACGAGGACGTGCCGTTCCGCTTTACCTCGGGCACCAAGATGGCGGCCTACGACGATGGCTGGAACCGCCTGGAAACCACCGTGACGGTGCCTTCCGGTTGCGATCGCCTGCTCGTCGAGATTGTCTGCGTCGTGCCGAACAAGGATTCGGAAGCGATGGTCGACGACGTTGCCGTCACGGAAGGTGGCAACGCCAACGGCGTCGAAGTCGCGCTCGCCGAAGCCGGTCAAACGGCGTTCGGTGTGGGCAGCTCGCTCGCGATCCGTTCGGCGGATGTGCAGAACCCGGCGACTGTGTTGCGTATCGTGCCTGATCAGGTTCCGGCCGCGCTCGCTGGCTTGCACAAGGCCGGCTACTGCGTCCTGTCGGACGTCGGCGCGACGGTCGCCTGCACGAAGGAAGGCAGCACGCTGAACTTCGCGGCGACGGGCGTCGAATCGCTGCAGTTCGTCATGCCGGCGGAAGCCGCAGGCGGCCTGTGGGTGCTCACGGACGATGTGTTCGCTCCGGGCGCCGCTGAGTCGACGTTCGAGACCGACAAGCTGCTGTTCGGCAGCCATACGACGCGGGCGATGTTGACGTTCGAGGCGACGACCAAGGTCGTCGGCAAGGCCGGCAAGGGCCTGTATCGCTTGTCGTGTGCGGCCAACAACGCGGCCTTCGTGTTGGGCTTCCGCGCCCAGCGCCAGGAAGCCGGCCAGTTGGTTCGCGATGCCAGTTCGGCCAAGTCGCAGGGGCGTCCCGGCGAGGCTCTCGATCTGCTGGCCAAGCTGTTTGCAACTGTGCCGATGGACTCGGAAGAGCTTGGCAAGGCGCAGAAGCTACGCGGCGAGATCCTGAGCGAGCAGGCGAGTCAGGTTGCCCAACTGGGCAAGGACTTCGAGGCCGCCAAGGCGTTCAACACGCGCGGTGGCTTCGAACGTGTCGCCAGCGGTGTCAGCGAGCTGGTCGCCCTCTACGGCGACCACAACATGGAGGACCTGGCCAGTGCCCAGGAGTTGCGCGGCAATGCGAACCAACAACTCGTTGCGTTCGATCGGTCGACCCACAAGGTGCAGCGCGAGCGTCTGACGATGCTGGCGGATGCCTTTGGCAACGACAAACCGGCCCTGCGCAAGATTGTGCAGGACTACATCATCAAGCACCTGCCGCAGACCATTCCGGATGAGAATGGTGAGAACACTGGCGGGGGCGAAGAGGGCGGTAAGGACTGACGCAGTTGCCCAGCCAGCTTTTAGTTGGCCGGGCAGCTTGCTGCCAACGCAACCGACTGTTCCACCACCACTAGAACACACGAATCACCACTCATGGCAAGTAGAGCAACCGCAGTCGACATCGGCAGCCACAGCGCCAAGGTTCTGGTCGCACAAGCCGGCAAGCACGGCGTCAGTGTGACGGCCTTCGCCGGGCTGCCCGCCGGCGAGGGCGGCGTTTCCCTCGGCGAATCGGGGATCCCTCTCAAGGACAGCACATGCGGCCTCGCCGGCCGTGACATGACGCTGCGTTACAGTCAGGTGCCGCCGACTCCGGATTGGCAGCTGCGCAACCTGATGGATCTCGAGATCCAGGATCTGGCCCAGCAGTCGGGCGGCGCTTTGTCCGCCGACTACAACCTGCTGCCGATCGAAGACGAGTCCGGCAGCGACACGGTGCTGCTGGCCCTCGCCAAGGACGAAGCCCTCGAGCGTCTGCAAGAAGGTGTCGTCGGCGGCGGTGGCAACGTGGCGGCGTTCGTGCCGAACTGCACGGCGCTCTACAACGCCTACCTCAAGTGCGGCCCGGTCGACGCCGACGCCGTCGTCGCGTTGGTCAACATCGGTCACGAGACGATGGACCTCGCAATCGTCAAGGGCACGGACCTCTTGTTCGTGCGCAACCTGACCAGCGGCACGAAGGGCCTTGACGACGCGATCGCGAGCAACTTCAACGTCAGCACCCGCAAGGCTGAGGTGCTCAAGAAGGACCTGCTCGATCTCGATCCGGCCAGCCGGGGCAACTACAAGAGCGGCCAGGCCGAGAAGGTCACGATGGCGGCGATGAGTGCCGCGACGTCGATCCCGGCCGCGATCAACAGTTCGCTGTCGTTCTGCAAGGCGCAGACCAAGATCGCCGACCTGCGCATCGACAAGGTGCTCGTGTGTGGTGGTGGTGCTCGCCTACGCGGCTTGCGCGGCCTGCTGCGCGAGAACCTGCGCTGCCCGGTTGAGCTGTTCGATCCGTTTGCCAACCTCGACCTCAGCGCGCTGTCGCCAGAGGACGCCGAGCAACTGCAGCAGATGCGCCACGAAGCCGTGGTCGCACTCGGCCTCGCGGTCGGCATGCTCGACGACACGCTGTATTCGCTCGAGATCCTGCCGGAAGCCGTTCGCAAGAAGCAGCAGTTCCAGCAGCGCACGATCTTCAACATCCTCGCTGGCGTTGTGATCGCCGTGCTCCTTTTCTTCAAGATGGACCACATCCAGAAGCAGGCGGCGGCGGACCAGTCGGCGGCCACGTCAAAGGCTCGCAAGATGGCCAACGCCACCCGCACGCACAACGAGACCGAAGAGCTGGTGCAGCAGAACTCCGAGCACAAGCAGGTGATCGCTTACCTGAAGAAGCGCGCTCTGCCGTTGCACGGCGTCTTGCGGGTGCAGCGTTCGGTGACCCAGCATCTCGCCCCGCAGCTGTGGGTTGAGAAGCTCGAGGTTGGCGGTGGCCGCAGTCGTGGCGGCGTTACCTCGTCCCCGCAGGTCAAGGTCGATATCGCCGCCAAGGAACTCAACGGCGTCGAGCCGCTCAAGGTGCTCGTAGAGTTCCGCACCAAGTTCGAGACCGACCCGGCGATGGCCGGTGTTGGCGCGGTCGGCATGGTCGATCGCAAGAGTCCGGATAGTGCCAAGCGGGTGGGCTTCACCGTGGATCTTGATCCACCGCCGCCACCGCCAAAGGCTGACGACGAGGAGGACAACTAATGGACGCCGGAGCATTCATTCAGGAGAACAAGCGTTGGCTGGTCGGTTGTGCGATCGGCAGCATCGTTTGGATGATCGCGTCGAGCGTCATCGAGTCCGTCTACAGCGTTACGCCGACGAGCACCAAGGGCAACCTGACCGAGGCGTACGACCGCAACGCGCGTGACACCGCCCAAGAAGAGAACGAGAAACTCGACAAGGAAGTCAAACGCCTGCGCACCGAGTTGGCGTTCGTCGTGGCCGACAAATACAGCAAGTGGAACGGCCAGGCCGACACGCACCTGTTCGTGTCCGGTCGCGACCTCAAGCAGCGCATTCTCGACTTCGCCAGCGATCGCGACTGCATCGTCGAAGAGAAAGCCCTCGTCTGGGAGCCGGTCACCGGCATCGACCTGATCCGCAAGGCCCTGTTCGGCCTCGACGTGGTCGACGAGATCCAACAACGCCTGTTTGCCGCGCACGACGCGACACAGGCGCACGACGAAGACGCGAGGGGCCTCAGCGTGATCGATTCGATCGAGCTCGAGTCCGCGCGCTTCGGCAACCGTCGCGGCGGTCGTGGCCGTCGCGGTGAGGTCAACATCGACGACATGCTCACCGAGCAGCGCGTCACCCTGCAGTTCCAGGCCGATGAGCCGACGATCGCGGCGTTCCTCGAAGCCTGCCGCAAGCCCAACCGCACGCTGGTCGTCGACCGGTGGTCGGTCACCAAGCCGCCCCGTCCGGGCGAACCAAGCATGGTCAAAGCAACTCTCTCCGGAATCGCATTCGTGAAGAAGGAGGAGGACTAATGAGTCTTCGTAAAGAACAAGTGCTGCTGATCCTGGTCATCCTGATGGCCGGCTACTGCGGTCAGGACTACTTCTCGATCCGGCAGGATGTCTCGCGCAAGTCGATCACCAAGTTGCCGTACGAGGCCGAGGCCTTCGGTCAGACACCGTTGGTCGTAACGGACGCCGATGCGCTGGTGCGCCGCAACTTCCTGACCGAGCCGAGTGAGACGCGGCCGTTGCCGCCGCGCGACCTGGCGTTCCCGCCGCGCGAAGCGTTTGGCGTGGCGGCGTTGCCGCTCGATCCGGGGCCTGACTTCCGCAACTCGTGGCTGCTGCGTCAGAACGGCGAGCAGGTGCAAGGAGTCACGCTGCAGGCCGGTGGTGGTGCCGCTGTTGACGAAGCTCCGGTCGAGGATCAGCAGGAGCCCAATCTCGGTCCGATGACGCCCGAGCAGGCGGCCAAGCAGTACGACCGTATCTGGGTGGCCAACCTGACCAATCCGTACTTCGTCCGCGTAGAACCGCAGACGGAGCACGATCTGTTCGCGCTGGAAGAAGGCGGTGACCTGTCCGGGGTCAAGCTGCTCGTGCGCGTCTTCAGCTTGAAGAAGCGCACCCTCGGTGTGCCGCGCACGATGGGCGGCGACGGCGTTGCCGTTGCCATCACCAAGATCAAACTCGCCGACAAGACCGTCAACGAAGTTCGTCGACGTCTGCGTCAGGTGCCCGAGCACGCTGGCAACCAAGGGGATCGTCTGGACCTGATCAACTGGTTGCTACTCAAGGCACGCAGCGAGAGTTGGATCTACAAGGAGGCGCTCGCGCAAGCCGAGACCTACCTGCAACACTCCAAGGGTGCGATCGACGGTCTGCGCGTCATGCAGATGGTCATGCGTGCGACCGGCGACATCGACGGCGAACTGAAGCTGCTCGAAGGCGTTACCGGCGATCACGTCGCGGAGTCGTTCAAGCTGCAAGGCATCGGCGTCATCAAGGCGCGACTGGGCTTGTGGATCGAAGCCGAAGAGCACTTGGCGAAGGCAGCTGAGCTGACGCCGACCGACGCGCGCGCGCACGGTACGTTGGCCGAGTTCTACCGCACGCGTCTGCGCAGTCGCGAAGCCCTCAAGGCTGCCAACCGCGCTGAGCAGACGATCGGCAGCATCCAGGACGCCAAGCTCAAGGCGGACATCGAGCGTACGATCCTTGGTTGTCGCCTCGCCGTCGGCATCCTCGCGAGCAACGGCAACCTCGCGGCGGCGCCGCCGTATGTGCGCGGTTGCATGCACTACGCCGGCGGCGACATGGCTGCGGCGATGGCCGCGTTCCAACGGGTTGGCCCCGGCAGCGATGCTGCGATGGCGCAACTCGGTCAGGCCGCGTGCCTGGCGAACACCGGCAAGTGGCAGGAGGCCTACGACCTGTTCTTGCGCATTGCCGATCAGGACCCGCTGCTTCGCCATCGTGCGTTGACGGGCATTGCCCTCATCTTCTCGCGCACCAACGACTATGAGTCGGCGATCACGTACTGCGATCGCGCACTCGAAGCCGCGCCGGCCGATACCTACGCGCTGTATCTGCGCGGCCGCACGCTGCGCTTGATGGGGCAGTTCGATGCCGCCAAGGACGCGCTCGCTGCTGCGCTGCGCAACCACGATGACTTCGTGCACGCCATCGCCGAGATGTCGCTGGCCCACGTCGGCCTCGCGTCGACGGCGGTTGGCACGGATCAAGCCGGTGCGTTGATTGCCGCGCGTCGTTACATGGACCGCGCCGTGTCGCTGTCGCCGACTCCGCAACTCGAATTGCTCGAGCATCAAGGTCTGCGCGCGTTCGCTGCCGTCGATCGACGTGGTGCGCGTTCGGCGTTCGAGCAGGCTCGCGATCTGGTTGGCTCAGGTGATTCCCAGGGCTATGCCCGCGGGGCCCTCGCCATCGTCGCCTACAGTCGCGGTCGTGTCGAAGAGGCCGAGCGTGATCTCGGTCGCCTCGAACGTGACAGTGGTCGCGAGAGCGTCATGGGCAAGTGGGCCGGTTCGACGCTGGAGGCGATCGTGGATCACGCCGAGAAGGAAGCGCTCGGTGACAGCTTCGAGCGTGAGCGTCCTGGTGACACTTGGGTCGATAACAACGATGGCCGTTTGCACGCCACGATCTCTGGTGGCCGGTTGGCCCTCCGAGGCATCTACACGAAGGGTGAGGTTTCTGCCGAACGTGCCAACGCGGTGCGGTTCGCCAAGAACTTCCTCGCGTGTGCTGTGTCGATGCAGCTTGGTCCGAATCACGACATGCCCAACTCCGAAGTCGGCCTCGGCATCGAGATTCGTCGCGCTCGTCAGGGGGTCGATTTCTCGGCGAAGGTCTACCTGAAGAGTGGTGAGCCGATGGTGACCATCATCGACGGCCGCAACAACGCCGGCGCCAACCTCATCGACAAGAAGTTGCCGCGTGAGATCCTGCGCCTGAACAGCGCGCAGGACCTGGAGCTGCGAGTGGTGCCAGCCGGCGCCGAAGGCTCACGCCAACGTGTGCTGCACGTCTACTTCAACGGCCAGCTCGTCATGGAGCACGAGTTGAAGCAGTTGACCGGCAGCTCGCAAACCGAACTGAAGACGATCCTCTTTGCGACCGGCGACAAGCGCGGCCGCGTCGACGCCGCCTTCGATGATTACGAACTCGAGCGCCGCAAGGGCAAGCGATAGACGATGCAGATGATGAGAACCGTCAAGCAAGCTGGATTCACCCTGATCGAACTGATGATCGTCATCGCGATCATCGGCACGCTCGCCGCCGTGTTGTTGCCGCGTATCCTCGAGAGCGACGACATCGCCAAGGGCACCGCTACCGAAGCGACGATGCTGCAGCTCGCCAACGCTGCCAAGAAGTTCAACCGCTCGGAGGGTTACTACCCCAACGCGGACCTGACCTACTTGAAGCGGAGCAAAAAGCCCGCGTGGAAGACCGACAACGGTCAGAACACGGGCATCGAGTCGTTCATCGTCATGGTCAGTCAGTCCAAGAAGGAGGGCACCGACCTGTCCGGCCTCAGCGACAACTTCACCAACACCGATGGCGATACCAACGGTCCCGAACTGCCGCTGCTCGGCATGAAGTCGCGGCCCGAGATTGCCGACGCATGGGGCACGCCGATGGTCTACTGGTCGAAGCTCAACATGACCAAGAAGCAGACCGTGTTGCCGCACGCCGAAGAGTCGTCGGTAACGGTGTCGGCAAAGAAGCGTGAGGACGGCACCTATTACGGCCATCGCACGTTCCAATTCCTCAGCGCAGGCAAAGATCTCACTTTCGGCACTGACGACGACATCGTCCACCCGTCCAACTAGCACTGCCAACCGCCCCCGTTGGCAAAGCCGATCGAGCACCTCGATATGCACCCAAACACGCCGGAACGATCCCCGGAGTCTCGCAGCGCCGGCTTCACCCTGCTGGAGCTGTTGGCCGTCATCGGAGTGATCTCGGTGTTGATGGGGATTGGCCTCGGCTATCTCGGCAAGACCGATCCATACATGCTCGCCAACTCGATGATTGGCGGCGAACGGCGAGCGGCACAGATGACGGCGCGCGCCGAAGGTGTGCCGACGGAAGTGTGGGTGCGACCCGGCGAAGAAGCCCTGCCAGCAACCGTGCAGGCGCGCTTGTTGGAGCCCGTCGTGACGTTCCACTTCGAACCCAACACGCCGGTGCTCGATGAACGCCTGCGGCCGGCGCTCGGCGGCGACGACGTTGCCGCGGGCCGCTTTGGCCACGCGCGCCGCTCGGTCGAAGGCGACAAGGACCCGCTCGTGCAGTGGGCGGTTGCGCCGGAGATCGTCGACGTGCGCGATGGCTTCCTGATGCGCGTCGATCTGTATCTCGAAGCTCGCTCGAGTTGCGTCGTTCTCGAGATGGAACCGCTGCTCGTCGTGCGCCTTGATCAGGATCTCCGTCCCGATGCGCGCGTGCGCCTGTCGGTGCTCGGTGGCGGCAAAGAACTCAAGACGATCCGCAGTCCGTTGTCCCTGCCGGTGCGGCGTTGGGTGACGCTCGAGATCGGTTGTGATGGCAGTGAGATGTGGCTGGCCGCGGATGAACGCGAACTCGCCCGTGCGCCCGCAGTCGGCGTGCCGCACCAGACGGGTGAGATGGTGCTCGAAGTGTCGCCGACCGATTCGATGATCCCGGGCATCGTCGATGAACTGCGGTTCATGGTGTTCGGCTTCTCGCCGGTGCAGCACTTGCCGATGGAGCTGCAGCCAGTCAAGGCCTTCCGGTTCCGCTACGACAAGCGTGGTGAGCCGGTCGAAGTGCCGAAGATCGAATACGTAGACTTGGAGGCCGGGGCATGATGCGAGCAAACACGAAGCGCGCGGCGACTGAGCAGGGCATGGCACTCTTGGCCGTCCTGTTTGCGTTGACGCTCCTGATGTTGTTGTCGGTGCCGTTTGCGATCTCGATGAGCGTCGGTGCCGATGCCGCCATGCGCGACGTCGAGCAGACGTCGACCGAGCAGGCTTCGGCGAGCGTGCGCGAAGTCTTGCTGTCGGATGTCATGCTGACGCACCCGGCGATCGACGAGACGCCGGACTACGATGGTCTCGATGAGTACCCACGCGGCGTCGACCTGCCCGATGCGTTCTCCGGCTTGACCGACCAAGGCCGCGTCTTGCTCGGTGGCGAAGTCGCCGACCTGCAGCGCTACGCGTCGCTCGATACCGCTTCGCCGCTGTTGCTCGCCAACGTCATTGGCACCGCGACGCGTCTGGCTGCCGAGCTCGAACAAGACGCGACGACGATGACCGTCGACGACGCGTCCAACCTGCCCGACCAAGGCTACCTGTGGTTGGCCAACGAAGTCGTCAGCTACGAAGGCGTCGAAGGCAATACGCTGACCGGCCTGCAGCGTGGCTTGTTCCAAGAGCAGGGTTTTGCAGACGGCACGGCCGGCATCGCGCTGCAAGCGCTGGTGCTCGACTACCGCTGCGTGCTCGCGACCATCTGGCCGTTCTTCGCGCCGGAGCGTGACGGCAAGCGGGTGCCATATCGCAGCGTCGGCGAACTGCTCGAGAGCAGCAAATCCAGCCTCGGTTCGTTTACGACGGCCGAACTCGATGCGTTCTCACGCGTGTTCCACGTCGATGCGCAGTCGGAAACGGCGCCGACCTGGGGGCGCCCCGAGCGCGTCTTCAACGAACTGCAGCCGGGACTGACGCGCACGTTGATGGTCAAATCGGCGGTGCACCTCAGTGCTGGTAGCACGGTGCGCATCCGCAACGTCGCGACCGGACAGACCGAATACGGGCTGTTGATGAGCGCGTCGACGCAGCGTCCGGGTCGCGCCCAGTTGCAGTTGCCATCGGTGTTCCAACTCGGCCTGCTGATGCCGGTGCGGCGCGGCTTCCCCGCGGTCGATACGGTGGTGGAGCCACTGATCCCGTCGCCGATCAACATCAACACGGCGCCAGCCGAAGTGTTGACCGCCGCGCTGACGCACGTGCGTCGCAGCGCCAACCTCTTCATCAACCACGACAACGGCCGCCGTTCGACGGCGCCGCCAAACATCTCGCCGTCCGAAGCCGAGAGCCTCGCGCTCGAGATCACGGCGTTGCGCGCCTACGGTGATGGCTCGAATCCCGTCGCAACCGGCCCGTTCAAGGGTTGGCAGGATCTGTGCGAACGCTTGTTCGCGCCGCGTCTGCAGGCCGCCGGCGACCAGTTGGCGCGCAACAAGTGGCTCGACCTCTATCGCTGCATGCGCACCGGTCGCGACAGCGTGCTCGAGATGGGCACGTCGCCGTTCTGCTTCAAGAGCGGGCCGTGGGTGACCTACCGTGCCGCTGCCAGCCGCTCGCGCAGCATCATTGCGCCGGGTGTCGTGGGCCGTCACGAACGCCGTGGCTTTGCCGCCGTGCTGCCCGGCTTCCGCATCGAGCATCGCTGGGCGACCCAGGAGAAGTTCGAGGATGCGTTCCTGCTCGATCGGCGCTCGCCGTTCTGGGTGACGGGGCCGATCAACCTCGGCCACCTGCAGCCAGGCGCCAGCGGCAACGATCCGGCCGCGCGCTACTTCCCGCACCTCGTGCCGGTTGCGTACCCGAGCCTCGGCCTCGGCGCGCCGCGCTACGCCGTCAACGACGAAGCCGACTCTGGCATCGAGCCGGCGACATCCATGTCGCGTCGCCGTCGTTGGCCTGGCAGCAACTCGCAGCTGGCCATCGATTCGTTTGCGACCAACACGCATCGCCGTGGCCGGGATGTGCAGAAGGAGGGCCCGTATGCAATGAACAACACCGGCCCGATGACGGTTGGTGGCACGCCACCTGCCGCCGGCAATCGGCGCCACGACCAGATCGCGTACCCGTTCTCGGTCAACGGTGGCTTCATGGGCCGCTTCGCGACCAGCTTCTGGGTCGAACCGCAGTCGCTCGAGAACGTGATCCTGTGGGACTACAACGACGACGATCCGGATCGCAACCGCGTCAGTATTCTTGGTCGCGACGGCAACCTCGTCTTTGAAGTCATCGACGAAGCGGGCATCGACCCCAACCCGAGCGCGTCGCCGGCCGGTGTCGAACGCACTGCCACGCAGGTCAACCTGCCGCTCGCCGAACTGGCCTTGCCAGCCAACACGCCGGTGCACATCAGCGCGTCGGCGCCGACGGGCAGGCCGGCCGACTTGTCGTTCCTTGTCGACGGCATGACCCGCGGCAAGCCGAACTACCGCACCTACCTGACCGGGTCGCTGCCGTCGTTTGATCCGACACTGCAAGGCAACGCGATTCCTTACGGCACGGATCCGACGGCCAACCTCGGCAACGAGCGCTTCATCGACATCCAGGTCGAGAGCACCGAGGGCTTCCCGCAGGTCGGCGTGCTGCGCATCGGCCTCGAGCTGTTCGAATACACGTCGATCAACGGCAACACGTTCGTCGCCAAGTTCAAGGACTCGCTCGGTGGTCGTGGCAAGCGCATGCGCGGCCGCGAATTCCGCCCGTCGATCCCGGTCGACGCCAACGGCGAACCGACCGTCGACTTCGACGATCCGCAGTTCTCCGGCGTTAACCTCGACGTCTTCCCCGAGCACCCGGCTGGTGCGCTCGTGGAACTCTACGGCTACTCGGCGCTCGTTAGCGAAGACAAGGCGCTGATGGTCGGCGGGACGCAGCTGACCGGCGCGATCGGTGCCTTCGCCGTGGGGCGCGGGTTCATCGATAACCCAGACTCGATCGTGATCACGCCGATCAATGGTGCGCCGATCCCGGTTGGCAGAGGCATCGACCAGAACTGGACCGGCGAACTGCAACTTGCCGATCCGGTGCCGACGGGTGGCGACCCACCGCCGCAAGGCTCCAAGGAGATCACCGACGCGTTCCCGACGACGGGCGGCTACGCGCTGTTGATGCAGCGGCGCATGAGCTTCGAAGCCAACCAACCTGGCCAGGCAAGTGGCACGACCACGGAAGTCGGTGGCATTGAGTTGATCAAATACACGTCGCGGCAGGGCCACAAACTCGCCGGTGTGCAGCGCGCGCAGACGCTGCCGGGCGATGACGGCCTGATTCCGCGTGATACGTTTGACGCCACGGCGCGCACGTTCATCACGGAATACAATCCGAGCTGGACGCTCAATGGCGGCAACGGCACTTGGAACGATCTGCCGGCGCGCATCCTCTGGGTGGTGCCGGTTTCGATCGCCGTCAACGGTGCCGGCCAACTCTGGGATCCGCAGACGACCGGTGTCTCGGAGTGGGTGCAGTTGTTGCCCGCCGGTAGCGATGAGGACACCGAGTGGGTGCGCTACGACTCGATCGCCGACAACCAGCACCTGGTGCGCGCCAACCGCGGCGCGTGGAACAACGTCTACCGCGAGCTGGTGCGCAACACCAACCGCGAGCGCGTCCAGGTCGGACCGCTTGGCCCGACTGCTCCGACGGACCCGATCGAGCCACCATGGGGCCAGGTCACCGCGTCCGCTGGCTTCATCGGCTACACGCCACAGCTCGAGAGCACGTTCCCGCAGATCCACTGGGCGCGTCGCCGCCTCGGCTTCCGCGGTGATTCGTTCACCGGCACGTCGTCGCATCCGCAGAACAACGCGAAGGTCCTGCAATGCCACCGCGTCAACCTGTTGTGGGGCAACTACGGCGCCTACACGGGTCGCGTCGGTCGTCACGATCGCATCGCGCTCGTGCAGGGCTCGGCTGCCAGTGGCACGTCGCGGCCTGCGGTCGAGTGGCACACGGTCAACTGGCAAGCCGCGCGTTGGAACGCCGACAACCTGCAGAACAACCGCACCCCGTCCGAACTGTTCGGGCCGTGGCCGTTCCAGCTGATCGGTTTGCGCGACGAAGTCCGCAACCTCTACCAAGGCCCGCCGCAAGGCACGGTCATCGAGGATCCGCGTCAGTACGACCGCATCGTCAAGTTCCCGAGTGGCGAGCTGCCGGCTGCGTTCTGTCCCGAGCCGACGATCGGTGGTGGGGCGAACCAAGAGCAGCCGATGCAGGGCATCGTCGACGAGGTCGAAGTCATCGCGCACTTCACTGGCGATCTCGTGCTCGACGAGATCATGGATGCGAACGCGCAGCAGTTCGAGGTCAACCCGTTCTTCACCAACAACTCGGCCGGCGCCGTGTGGGCGGGCGGCAACGACCTGAGTGCCGCGTATCCACAGGCCGGTGGGCTCGTGCAGATCGATGACGAGATCATGGCCTACTCGGCGCGCGCCAACGGCATCTTCACGATCGCGCAGAACGCACGCGGTCTGCTCAACACCGAGCCGCGTGGCCACGACCGCGGCGCGCGCGTCAAGTTCCTGACGCACCGCCCAGCCGCGATCCTCGCCGGTGGTGTCGGCGCCAATGAGTCGGTGCTCACCGTGCAGGACCTGGCCGCGTTCCCGATCTCGGGCACGCTCAAGATGGGCAACGAACTGCTGCACTACACGTGGAGTCGCAACAGCGCGAACACGTTCGAGATGCCCAATTGGTATCCGCCCAACGAAGACGGCACCGTCGAAACGAGCACGTCGGCGGCACGCGGTCTGTATCGCGGCCGCTACGGCACGGCGCCGCAAGGAGCCAGCTCGGGTGAGGTCGTGATCTCGTGGCCGTTCCGTTATTGGGACCGCTACGCCGAGTTCAGTGACGACCCCGAACTCGCCTACTCACAACTGACGACCAACGAAGCGCCGGTGTTCTTCCGCGACATCCGTTGGCGCGAAGAGACGACGGACCCGAACGTCAAGGTCATCTGCCGTGCCCGCACGGATTCCATCGTGCCGTGGACCGCGGATCCCGGCGAACGTGTCGGACTCTGGGAGTTCAGCGGCAGTTCGACGGACGTGACCGCGCATCGCCTCAACCGTCAGGCGTCGCGCCTCGAGTTACGCTTCCACACGATCTACCAACCGGGCTGCGTCGACCTGCAGGCGTTTACCGCGCACGGCTGGAAGACCTCGGCGCGCGTCGAGAATGTGCGGGTGCAGTACGAAGGCCAAGGCCGCATCTTCGATGAGCAGGTGAGCGCCCGATGAAGCACCGCAACGAATCCAAGCAGGGTGGCTTCACCCTGATCGAATTGCTGATCGTCATGGGCATCCTGTCGGGCTTCCTGTTGATGCTCGTGCAGCTCGTCGACAGCGGCCTCAGCATGTTCCGCGATGGCGAGACGAGCCAGATGCTTGCCGACGCCGGCAGCCGGGCGCAGCGGGTCATCACGGCCGAACTCAGCCAGTTCCGCGGCAGCACGACCGCGCGCGACCGCGAAGAAGTGCAGGATCGTCTCGTTGTGCAGATGCTGCCCAGCGGGTTGCCGTCGGCCGCCGAGCCAAACCCATCGCGCGCCCAGGTGCTGCGCGCCGCTGTGCACCTGCGCCCCGAACGCGAACTGGAGATCGTCGATACGTTGTTGGTCGGCCAGATCCTGAGCGACGACCCGGGGATGACGCCGGAGCAAGTCGAAGAAGAGGTCAAGAAGCGCCGTTCCACCGAACCGCTGCGCGGCGTCGGCAACATGCTGATGTGGCCGGCCCGTCAAGAAGGCGAAGACGATGCGCTCGTCGAGTTGCGCGCTGGTTGGTTCCTGCCGGGGCAGAAGTTCCCGTCGGCTGGCAACAACTTCGTCGATCCGTTCAAGGTGATCGTGCCGGGCTCGCCTGAGCTACCCGGCATGTTGCTGCGCGAGATCACGACGCCGATCCTGTCCGATCTGCTGCACGTCGAGTTCGGCTTCTGGTCGCAACGCACGAAGTCGTGGGGCGACAAGGATGGGCCGCTCGCAGGCATGAGCAAGCGTGGTTCGTCCGAGTCGATGGACCTGAGTCGGCCGTTGCCGATCTGGGATAGCGCCCGCGGTGGTTGGCTCGTCGATGACTTCAGTGGTGGCGTGTTCCCGTTCGATCTCGGGCCGCTGAGCGAACACGACGGCAGTGATGATATTCATCCGCACGCGATCCTCGTGCGCGTCGTCGTCGCGCAGCCTGCCGATGCGACGCCCGAAGGCCTGCTCAACGGCTTCATCGGCAAGGACGAGCAGAGGTTGGCTCTCTACGACGGCACCTCGTTCCCCGGCAGCCGCGATGGCGGCTTCATCAAGATCAACGCGGAATGGATCCAGTACGGCAGCGTCGACGGCGATCGCCTGCTCGGTCTGCGCCGCGGTCAACGTGGCACAAAGCCGACCGAGCACGAGTCGGGCACCCAGGTGCACGTTGGTCGCACCATCGAGTTCGTCGTGCCGATTCTGCACGCCAAGGATGATTGGAATGGTTAAGCACGAAAAGCTTCCCAACGAAGGCGGCTTCACGCTCGCCGAGATGCTGGCGGCGCTGGCCATCCTGTTGTTCGGCGTGACCGCTCTGCTTGGCGCGCTGTCGTCGAGCATCGCGCAACGCCGCACGACCGACGCGCGTCACGCGCTGACGACGATGTGCGACCTGGCGATGCACCGCGTGCAGTACGAATCCATTCGCTCGACCAACGGCGACAGTTCGCCGTTTGATCTCGAGTTCGTTCCATTGGTCGATCAAGAAGTGCCGGGATTCCCCGGCATGACGTGGTCGGCAACCGCGACGGTCGACGAAGACCGGCCGCAACTCTGGCTGGTCAAGATCGAAGCCACCTGGCTCGATGAAGGGGAACCAGTCATCGCGGAGTTCCTCCGCGTCGTTCCGCGGCAACTGCCGCTGCGCGATCGAGTATTGTCATTCCGCAACGCCAACCCCAGCGGTAACTGATTCCGAGGCATCCCAAATGCAACGTCTACATACCGTCCTCGCCGCCATCCTGGCGGTGACCCTTACCGCAACGTGCGCCGTGGCGCAGTCCCTGCAGCTCGCCGATGGTCGCGTGCTGCTCGCCAACGTCGAAGACGCTGACGGCGACGGCCTGCGCGTGCGCCGCCTCGACAACGGTGGCCTGCTCGAACTTCGCTGGGGCCACCTCAGCGTCGCCAGCGCGACCAGCTGGAAGCGCAAGCTCAACCTGATCGGCGACGCCCAGGATGAACTCGTGGTACGCGCCGACGAAGTGCTCTACCGCAGCAGCGGTCGGCCGCAGTCGATCATCGGTCGCATCACGGACGCCAGTGGTGATCCGCTGATCGTGCAAGCCAAGGGGGTGCCGTATCGCATTGCCCGGCGCGACCTGCAAGGCGTGCGCAAGGTCGAGGTGCCGGCGATCCAGGTCTTCACGAAGGATGAGTTCTACGACGAAGCCTTCAACCGCCATCAACCGGGGGACAAGGCCAACAAGCACATGTTGCTCGCCGAAGAACTGATCAAGTTCCGCGACTACGACCGTGCCGCCGTGCATCTCGACAAGGCCAAAGAACTCGACAACGCGACCGACAAGGCCCGCGTCGACGTGCTGATCGATCGCCTCAAGCGCTTCAAGGCGGCGGCCAAGGAGCTCGGCATGCTCGAGCAGATCCAGATCGCCCGCAGCCGCGGCGGCATGCAGAACTTCAAGAAGGGCCGCGAGTGGATCGCCAAGTTCGAGAAGGAGTTCCCCAACACGAAGCTCAAGGCTGAGTTTGATCGCGCCAAGACCCGCTTCGAAGCCGCGCGCACGCGCTTCTTCACCGGCAAGGTCGCCGATCAGTGGCGCCGTTCGATCCGCACGATCGCCACCAAGCAGATGGGCACCGAAGGCTTCACGCTGCAAGCGGCGAAGGACTTCGCCCAGAACGACATGACCAAGGCGATCATCGCCAACCTGCAGAAGAGCCTCGAACTCGAGCCCGAAGAGATCGAGCAGATGTGGGGCAACCGCAAGGCGCACCCAGTTGGTCGCCGCACCGAGCACTTCGACTACGGCATCGGGTCGTGGGTGCTCGGCGATAAGGAAATCCTCAAGGACACCGCCGCCGGCAAGGCGACCGACAAGGCCAAGTCCGCCAAGAAGGATCCGGTCGGCAAGGACCGCGACATCGAGCGCTTCGCCAAGCTGTTGCGTCAGGCGATGGAACGTCGTCGCAGCCAGCAGAGCCAAGGCACGCAGAAGCAACTGACGCCGGAAGGCTGGTGGGACGACGCCTCGAAGGGCGAGCGCATCAGTTGGCTGCGTTCGTACTACGCCGAATACAGCGGCCAGATGGTCGTCGACTACGCTTCGGCCCGGAAGTGCATCTCGTGCTACGGCGAAGGTTCGACGCCCGAGGTCGACGCCCAAGGCAAGCCGACGCGCAAGAAGTGCTTCTTGTGCCAAGGCACCAAATGGACGCGCAGCTTCAAGGCGTATTGATGCCGAAACCGGTCGCCTTGGCGGCACTCGTTGCGGCGTTGTTGCTGCCGGCCTGCGCTGGTCCGCGCAATGCGACCACGCGCTTCGGGGACCCGACCGAAATCGAGAACGGCGCCAACCCGGCACGAGGCCCAGACTCGCTGCCGGTGACGCCACCGCAGATCACGCCGCTCGCGCCGCCGAGGTTGCCGGACGATCTCGGCCCCGAGATCCTGCTGCCGAGCAAGGACTCCAAGGACATCGAGGTCGCCCGTGTCGGTGACCTGGTGCTGCGCCAGAGTCACGCCTATGCGCGTTTGATGAGTGCGCACCCCAAGCTGGCCCTCTCCGCCGTCGACCTGTTGGTGTTCGACGTTCTGGTCGCGCGTCACGCCGAGCAATACGGCGTGCGCCTCGCCAAGGAACGGGTCGAGCAACTCGCGATGCGCGAAGAGCGCGAGCTGCGCAAACAGGTCGAAGAGGAGCTCAAAGGCGTCACGTTCCAGGGCTACATCTGGCAGCTGTTCGGCATGCGCGAACAGGATTGGCAGGTCGCGCTGCGCCTGCGCACGGCACAGCGGCTCTACCAGGGCTACGTGCTGCGCTACCTCGCCCTGCGCGAAGATCGTGTCCAGGTGCGCTTCCTGGTCCACAAAGACAAAGCAATCGCGCAAGAGGTCTACGACAAGGTCCGCGTCGGCGCTGATTTCGCGACGTTGGCCCTGCGTTACTCCGAGGACCTCTCCAAGCGTGAAGGGGGATTGCTGCCGGCGTTTGGTCGCGGCTTCAAGCACCCGGCGGCGAACAACGCCTTCGACCTTAGCGAAGGAGAGGTCTGCAAGCCGTTTGAGGCTTCCTGGGGCGGCGAGAAGCGCTGGTTCGTTGTGTACTGCCTAGCCCACAAAAAGGGGCGCGACGTGCCGTTCGAGGCCGTCAGGCAAGAGATTGACGCTGATCTCGAGAGCTCACCGGTAACGCCATTGGAGACAACTGCCTACACGCTGCGCTGGCGAAATGCAGAAGAGCAGAAAGCAAAGGAGTCCAAGAAGTGACAGCGGGCTTTCGTTGCGATAGAAACGCAGCATGGACGACATCTCGCGTGAGTTGCCGCCGGATGAAACCGGCGCGACTCCGGTCAGCGAACGCCAGAAAGGTCCCGAAGAGTTGCAGCGGTTGGAACTTGGTCACGCCGGCGAATCTGCCGACGTCGAACCACAGTTTGGGGACCGGATTGCCTCTCTGCGGGAGTCCTCTGTCGACTGGTCTGATCGGATCCCTGCTGCCAGCATGAACGCGGACAGCCAAACTGGTGAGCCTGGTGCTGGTGAGGACGAGCCGAAGGGCGTTCCTGTTCCGGATGGTCAGCCATCGGACGCTGGTCAGTCGTCGGAGGCTGCTCAGCCCGTCACTGGCGAGGTGTCGGCCGAGGCTGACGCAGATACCGACGAACCAGATACCGATAGCGCGGAGAACGGCGAACAGGTCGAGCTCCAGCTTGCCGAAGGCGATGAAGGCGACGATGCAGACGCCGATGCAGGCGCCGAATCCGAGGCCGTTGAGGTAGAAACCGAAGACGCTGAAGCTGAAGCCGCTGAGGTCGAAGCCGCCGACGCCGAGATCGAAGCCCAAGCCGACGGCCGCGACATCGACGAAGCGATCGACGCCGAAGCCGCCCAGGCGGCCGTCGAAGCCGAAGCGAGCACCGCCGAAGTCGAAGGTGACCTCGACGAGCTCACCGACAACGAACTTGGCGAAGACGGCCTGCCGATCGTCCCCGAACTCAAGGACGCCGCCGAAGTCGCCCGCATGGTCTACGTGCTGATGATGACGTCGCGCGAGACCATGTCCGTGTTCCGCCTCGCCCAGGCGTGCAACACGACCCAGAAGATCGTCGAGGAGGCGCTGGTCCTGCTGCAAGAGCAGCTGAAGGGCCTGGGCCTGCCGGTCGAACTGACGCGCACCGGCGACTCGGTGCGCTGGATGTCGGGCGCGATTGCGTTCCCGTATCTGCAGCGCCTGCGCGGCGTGAAGAAGCTCGAGAAGCTGTCTCCGGCAGCGCTCGAGACCCTCGCCGTCATCGCCTACCGGCAACCGGTCATGCGCAGCGAGATCGAAGCGATCCGCGGCGTGAAGGCCGGCCCGATGCTACGGACGCTTCTGCAGCACAAGCTCGTCAAGGTCGCCGGCCGCGCCGAAGTGCCCGGCAAGCCGCTGCAATACGGCACCACCCAACAGTTCTTGGAGCGCTTCGGCCTCTCCTCACTGCAGGAGTTGCCGAGCGTCAAGGAGTGGCAGAACCTGGGCTGATCCCCGGGTGCAATCGAGTCGAATTTTGCTGCGCATGAGCGCTTGCATTTGTCGCCTCGGCTGCCTAGTCTTCCCGCCGCAAAAGTCAGTCCCGTTCGTCTAGTCCGGCCTAGGACCCTAGATTTTCATTCTAGTAACAGGGGTTCAAATCCCCTACGGGATACCAACGCAAGGGCTCGTCACGTCAGTGACGAGCCCTTCTTTTTTGGCCGGGTCCTGGGATGCTGTCACCGATGCCCCGTTCCGTTGCCGAACTGCTTGACCATGCCACGACCCGCTTCGGCGACCGTGCGTTCTTGAGCATCGCGGGCAGGGAATGCACCTTCGCCGAGTTCGACGCGACTGTGCGGCGTGCGGCATCGCTGCTGCTCGCGAACGGACTGCAGCCGGGCGATCGCGTTGCGATCCTGCTGCCGCGGTGCCCGGAAGAGGCCGTGTTCCTGTTGGCGACGATGTTGGCCGGCGGCCTCGCGGTGCCCATCCACGGCAAGCTCAAGGACGATCAGGTTGCGCACGTGCTGGCCGATGCCGAGCCGCGGCTGGTGATCACGAGTCCTGAGCGTACGGTCGCTCTGGTCGACGAGGAGGCCGTTCTGGCGCCATACCCGGTGCTCCAGGCAGCTTCGCTGCAGGATGCGGCCGTCACAGCCGAGGTAGCTTTCGCTGGCAAAGCCGCGGACCCGTCCGTGCTGCTCTACACGAGTGGCAGCACCGGTCGCGCGAAGGGCATCGTGCAGACGCAGGAGAACCTGCTGCACGGCGCGGAGGTCGTGACCAAGTTCCTCGACTTGACGCCGGACGATCACATCCTCGTCTTGTTGTCGTTCAGCTTTGACTACGGCCTCAACCAACTACTGACGGCGTTGGTCGCTGGTTGTCGATTGACGGCAGCAGACCACCTTGGCGTCGGCGAACTCGCAACGTTGTTCGAGCAGCATCAGCCGACCGGGCTCGCGGGTGTGCCGTCGTTGTGGCACGAAGTTGCTACCGGGCTGACGAGTGGCGTGTTGTCGCCGGCGCACGGTGCGAGCCTGCGCTACATCACCAACAGCGGGGGTGCGTTGCGGCGCGAGGACACCGATGTGATGCGGCAGTCGTGGCCGGACGTCGCGATCTTCGCGATGTATGGGCTGACCGAGGCGTTCCGCAGCGCGTTCTTGCCGCCGGCGGAGTTTGATGCGCACCCCGATTCGTTCGGCTACGCGATTGATGACGTCGAACTGTTGCTCGTGTCGGTCGACGATGGGCACGTGCTCGAGGGGCCGGCGACTGGTGAGCTTGTGCACGCCGGTGGCCTGGTGGCCAACGGCTATTGGCGGCGGCCCGAAGAGGACGCGGTGCGGTTCCGGCCCGATCCGCGCAGCGGGCGTGAAGGCGAACGCGTCGTCTATTCCGGCGACCTGGTGCGTCGTGATGAACACGGCCGCCACTTCTTCGTCTCCCGTCGCGATCGCATGTTGAAGGTGCACGGCCATCGCGTGTCGCCGGATGAAGTGGCGCAGCCCGTTGCCGAGTTGCCGGGTCTCGGCGAACGGTGCGTGTTTGGCATCGATGGTGGTGCCGATGGTCAGCGGATCGTGCTGTGTCTGGTTGGCGATCCCGACGATGCTGAGTTGCTGCGGCTGGTGCAGCGGCGTTGTCGCGCGCGGTTGCCGTCCTACATGTTGCCGTCGATCGTGCGCGTGTTTGCAGCGCTGCCGCACACCGCCAACGGCAAGGTCGACGTGCCAGCTTTGACCGCGATGTTGACATGCACAGACGACACCTGAAGCAACTGTTCGAGCGTTACCTGACGCGGTGGCCTGAGGAGCAGGAACTGACGCAGCGGTTCTCTGCGTTCGTCGATGGGCATGAGGACTGCCTGCTGCGTTCGTGTGTGCCGGGTCACATCACGGCGTCGGCGTGGATCCTGTCGCCGGATGGCGATGCTGCGTTGTTGACCCATCACAAGAAGCTCGACAAGTGGCTGCAACTCGGCGGGCATGTCGATGGCGAGGCCGAGGTCGAGAACGCGTGTCTGCGCGAGGCGCAGGAAGAGTCCGGCATGGCGGACTTCGTGTTTGTGCCGTGGGCCGGCGACGACCTTGTGCCACTCGATCTCGACGTGCACATGATCCCGGAGCGCAAGCAGGAGCCGGGGCACAACCACTGGGACGTGCGGTTCTTGTTGCAGGCGCGGCCCGGGCAAGAACTGGTGATTTCGGACGAATCCAACGAGCTGTGCTGGGCGCCGCTTGCGGGTCTAGCAGATTTCACCAGCGAGGAGAGCGTGTTGCGGCTTCATCGCAAGGCACGCTTGGTGCAACAATAGGCGGATGGCGGATACGGCACAGACCGGCACGGTCGATGGTGATGCTGCGGCGGCGACTGCGGCTCCGAAGCGGCGCCGGCGCAAGCGACCACTGCTCGTAGCTGCGTTCGCGGCGCTGATGTGGTTCATCGGCCAAGGCCTCGGCTGGTTTGGCGCGGGGCCGAGTGGCGAACGTGGCGAGGTTGGTGATCTCGGCAAGGGTGCGGCAAAGCCTGGTGAGTCCGTTGGTGGGGATGGCAAGGATGGCGCGCCGGTGACGGCACAGCTCGCCGAGTTGCGTGAGGAGCAGCAACACGAGCAGGAGTCGAACACGAACACGGCTGGTGATGAGAAGGTGGCGGCGGGCATCGGCACGAAGGAACCGGTAGAGGCCACGCCGAAACCGGTGCCGCCCAAGCCGGTTCTTGCGATCACCGACGATCGTTTCCAGAGCTTGCTGTCCTTGGCCGAGGGTCACATTGCCGACGCCGAACTTGGCGACGCGCATGGCATCCTCAAGCGGCTCACGGCGTTGACGTTGACCGATGCGCAGAAGCAGCAGGTTGCGGCGACGGAGAAGCAACTGGCACCGCTGCGGCAAGCTGCGGAGGCGAGCATCCTCGCACACGTTCGCAAGGGCGAAGTGCTGGCCGCGGATCTGGCTTCGCGCGAACTGCTCGTTGCCGGTGTGTGGCAACCTGAGCAACTGCGCAAGGCGGCCCCGCAGTTGGGCCTTGGTGCGGATTGGCAGAAGCCGGTTGGCGAGGCGCAGGAGAAGGCAACGCCGCAACCGTTGCCGCGCAACCGGCGCGTGCGGTTGCAGTGGCGGGACGCGTTCCGCGTCGGCACGGTAGCGAGCAGCAAGGATCAGCAGGTGACCGTGCAGGTTCGTTCGGGCAGTACGCAGAGCTTCCCGACGGTGCGGATCAGTCAGTGTGAGCCGACGGACTCGAGCTACGACGAAGCGATCGAGATGGGTTTCCACGCGGTGCGCGCTGGGGCGTCGCGGTTGGCGCGGTTGTGGCTGTTGCGGGCGCACCTCCTGCAACAGCAGGCGAGTGCCCGCGGCCTAGAGTTGTTGGAGATGCTGCGCTAGGTCGCAGCTTCTGTGTCGGTGGTTGCTGGTGGCGGACGCGACGCGTTGCGGCCGAACAAGAACAGTGCCGTCAGCATGAACAACAAACCGGCCGCCATGCTGATCGGCCAGATCGTCGGGCCGAACCACAGGATCGGCAGGTAGCCACACACAGCCGAGGCGGTCATCGCGAGCATTGCGTACGGCAACTGCGTCGTGACGTGCGCCAGCAAGTCGCATTGCGAGCCGAGCGAACTGAGCACGGTGGTGTCGCTGATCGGCGAACAGTGATCGCCGAAGATCGCGCCTTCGAGCACGGCGCCGATGGACACGAGCATGAGAGCCGTGCCGCCGATCGCCGCGGTGCCACCAAACGCTGCGTCACTACCGAGTTGGTGCGCGAGCACGACGACATTGGGCAACAGGATCGCCATCGTGCCGTAGCTCGTGCCAGTGGCGAACGCGATGGCGCCGGCGACGACAAACAACAGCAGCGGCAACAGCGCGGCCGTCATCGCTTCGCGTGCGGCAGCCGTCAGGAAGAAGCTGGTGCCGAGGTCGCGGCAGATGTGGCCGAGGCTCCAGGCGAGGAACAGGATGCCGAACGCCATGTAGAGAGCGCGCGTCGACAGCAGGCTCGTCATCAATGTCTCGCGCCAAGACATCAAGCGTTGCGCCGCTGTGAGCAGCATCGCCGTCACCCATGCACAACACGACGCGTAGAGCAGGGCGACGTCGCTTTGGGCGTGTGCGAGAAGGGTGCGCAGCCATTCGCCGAGTGGCAGTTGCGCGGTCTCCGGATCGCCCTTGATCGCCGAGTAGCCTTGCCAGCCCATGCCGCAGATCGTGCCGAGCACCAACACGCATAGTGGGATCAGAGCATTGCGCGCGCGTCGCGGCGTGTCGTCGGCTGGGTTGGCGACTCGTTCATCGACAGCCGCCATCGGTTTGTGATCTGGCGCGAGCGGCAGGTTCTGATGACGTGCGCGTCGTTCGGCCTTGAGCATCGGGCCGAAGTCGCGGCGCGTGATGATGACCATCAACACGAGGGACAACGCGAACCACGAGTAGAACCGGAACGGCATCGAGTCGAGGAACACCTGGAACGCGTCCGTCTCGACGTAGGGCGTGCCGTCGGGTTTGGTGACCATCGTCAACGGCGTGCGATACTGCGACATCTCGTAGACGACCCAGGTCGAGAACACCGAGAGGCCGGCGATCGGTGCCGCCGTGGAATCGACGATGTAGGCCAGCTTCTCGCGAGCGACTCGCACGCGGTCGGTCAGTGGCCGCATCGTCGTTCCGACGAGCAGACAGTTGGTGTAGTCGTCGAAGAACACCGCGGCACCCGAGGCCGCTGTGCTGAGTTGGGCCGACGTCGGGCCCCGCACGATGCGCGTCAGTAGGTTGACCAGTCCATGCACACCGCCGTTGCGCGTGATGATGCCGACCGTCATGAACAGGAACACGACGAACATCGTGATGCGCAGATAGAAGTCTTCGCAGACCGATCTTCGCCACAGCGCGTCGCCAAAGAAGTGGGCCGTGCCTTCGGTGACCACCTGCATGACCGATGGCGTTACACCGGGTTGGTTGGTGGCCAAGAACGCGAGTGCGCCCGCGAGTCCGCCGCACAAAAGGCCGAGCAGGACCTTCTGCGTCAGCACGGCGATGATGATTGCGAGCACTGCCGGCAGCAGGCTCCACCGGCTCGGGAACGCGCGCTCGAGTTGGCTCTCGGTTTGATCCGGTAGCGCCATGGTCGCGCGCACCCCTTCGGCGCCGATGTAGACGACCAGGCCGAGCTTGGGCCTGGTATCCATCTTGTCCGGCTTGGCGTTGACCAGTGCCCATTCATTGGCGAGCTGCGCAAACTCAGCGGTGCGTTCGGCGCGCTCCGTGGGATCCTGGATCGGCGGACTCTGGCGCAGTTGCACCTGCAGCTGCGGCGGGCCGTGCGCCTCGTGCCACTGCGCGAGCGGCGACTCGGTGCCGAGCAGCCACTCACGGACGAGCAGGTAGCCAAGGTATGGCTTGCCGTTCTCGTCATCCGGCGCGGGGACGAGCACGAAGGCGAGCAGGAATACCGTCGCGATCAGGAATCGGAAGCGGCCGCGCATGTTGTGGCTGGAAGTGTTTTGGCGCGGTAGTCGCGCGCCGATTGCGATAGCTTCGCGGATCATGGAGTCCGGTCAACTGCAACGACGCCTTGGTCTCACTTCGGCGGTCTCAATCACCGTCGGGGCCGTGATCGGGTCCGGTATCTTTCTCAAACCGCTGAGCGTCGCCAACGCGCTGCCGTCCGAGACCGCGATCTACCTGTTCTGGGTTGGCCTCGGCCTGGTCTGCCTGTTCGGCGCGTTCGCCTACGCCGAACTCGGCGCGATGTTTCCCGAGGCGGGTGGCCAATACGCGTTCTTGCGCGAGGGCTGGGGGCGGTTCGTCAGCTTCTTGTATGGCTGGACGTTCTTCTGGGTGATCAACGCCGGCACGGTGGCGGCGCTGGCACTCGGGTTTGCCGAGAACCTGTTACCGACCTTTGGGGTTGATGTCGCTGCCGAGAAGGAGTCGCCCCAGATCATTCTGGTCATCGCCGTTGCGATGATCCTCGTGCTCGCGATCGTCAACCATTTCGGTGTCGTGCTCGGAGCCATGGTGCAGAACGTCTCGACGTTCGCGAAGGTCGGTGCGCTTGGTCTGATCGTCGCCGGTGGCTTCTTCGCGGTCGGTGGTGGTTCCGACGCTACGGCGGCTGCCGCTGTGGTAGCGGATGGCCCCGCGCCCGAGTGGCGTATGGAAGGCATCGTCATGGCCTTCATGGGCATCTTCTGGGCCTACGAAGGTTGGTACCAGATGCCGTTCAACGCGGCGGAACTCAAGCGTCCCGAACGCAACCTGCCGCTCGGCCTGTTGGCCGGCATGACGATCCTGATCGTCTCCTACCTGTTCGTCAACTGGACCTACATGCGCGTCGTGCCGTTCGAAGAGATGCGCGCCAACGCCGAGGTCTGGGGCGATACCGAAGTGGCGCGGTTGACGGTCGAGCGCGTCTTCTCGCCGGAGCTCGGTGGTTACCTGACCCTGTTCATGGCCATCTCGATCTTTGGCGCGGCGAACCCGAACATGCTGTCGTCGCCGCGGGCGTTCTACGCGATGGGCCAGGACGGCCTGGCGCCGCAGGTCCTGTCGCGCGTCAGCCCGCGCTGGGGGACGCCGGTTGTTGCGATCTGGGTACAGGCCGCCGTCGGCATCGTGCTCGTGCTTGCCCTGCGTGGTTTCCACGACGTGACGGCGTTCGTGGTGTTCGCGGCGTTCCTCTTCTACGCCCTCACGGTGGCCGCAGTTTACGTTCTGCGGAAGAAGCGTCCGGACGCCGAACGGCCGTATCGCTGCTTTGGTTACCCGTTCACGCCGGCCCTCTTCATCCTCGTGGCGATCGGATTCATCGCCGCGGTGCTGCAGGACAAGACGGAGCAGAAGAACGCTCTGATCGGCCTTGCCATCGTCGCTGCGGGCGTGCCGTACTACCTCTGGTGGCAGCGCGCCTACCCACGTTCCGAGTAGATCGCTAGTGGCGCGCGGCCCGGGGTGCTAGAGTGCCACCTGATGACGCCCCTGCAGTTTGGACTATTCTTCGCAGCCCTGCTCGTGGGCTACGTGCTCGTGCACTTGCGCATGGTGCGTTTCGAAGAGCACCTGCAGAAGCTGGCTGGCATCAAGAGCATCGACGAGCGCCTGCAGAGCATCGACGGCCGCGTGACGCAGCTCGCCGAGGCGACGGCCAAGGTCAACCTCGAGCGCATTTCGGCCCAGATCGAACGGCTGCACGAAGACCTCGAGGATCTACGTGAGCGCACGACCGAAGTCCGCCAGGCCGTCGTGAAGATTCCAGCGACGCCGCCGGTCGCCCGCGACAAGGGCGCCGCTGCTGGCCGCGCCACCGTCAGTAACGAATCGCCGGCGACGCGCATTGTTGCTCTGATCGAGACCCGCCTGCTGCAGTTGGGTTACCGGCACATCCGTCTGATCGGCAACCTCAACGGCGCCCAGATGGCCGACGAGATCGAAGTGCAGGTCGAGGCCGAGCGCAACGGCATGCCGTTCAAGGGGCGCGTCGTGATGCGCAACGGTTCGGTGCACGACGTCAACGTGCAGTCGGTCGCGCAGGCGTTCCCGTAGAGCTTGCTTGCTGCTGGCCGCTGACCTCCTGGCCGCTGAACTACTGGCTGCTGAACTACTGGCCGCTGAGTCGAGCGGCGACCCGCGGCGCCAGCTTTTCGAGCGCCGGCCACGGCGCATCTGAGTCGAGCGCGTCACACAGGTCCTGGTGACCGAGCTTCTGCAACGTGCGCTGCACGAAGTAGCGCTCGCGTGCCCAGCGACTCTTGCCCGGCAACCCGAGCGCCTTCTCGTCGGCGCGGCCAGCCGGTGTGCCAGCACGCACGATCGCCGCGAGGAACGTGGGCGCGAGTTCTTGCTCGCCGTGACGCGCGAGGCTGCAGGCTGCGGCGGTGCGCAGCGAGGCGTCGCTGTGGCGGTCGGAGACGCACTGACGCAGCACCTCGTTGGTCTTGTCGGTCGGTAGCTCGCCGAGAGCCAGCGCGGCTTCATAGGCGAGTGGTGCCCGTTCTTCGACGAGCTGTTGGCACAGCTCGATCGCGGCCTTGTCGCCGATGCGGCCAAGCGCTGCGAGCGTGGCCTGGGCGCCGGGGGCTGCCGGTGCTTCTTCGAACGCCTGGATCAAGAACGGTTCGGCTGCGCGGCCGGCGGCGTGCACCGGTTGCAGGCGCTCGGGCCACAGGTGTGGCAGGGAGTCGTGCAGGTCGCGGCAGGCGACCTCGACGCTTTCAGCGGTTGGCGGGGTGATCTCGCCGGTGCCATTCGGTTGCTCACCGTTGCTCGGGCCCTGCGGGTTGGGGCCGTTGCATGCTGCCAGCAACAGCAGTGGGATCCCCAGCAACTGGTGGCGCGTGTGACGGAGCGCAGTTCGATCCCTTCGCATGACCCTATCGTGCCAGCCGCTCGCGCTACGACAACAGCCAGCGATCGAACTCTTCGGGGATTGGTGCCTCAAAACACGCCTCGGTCTCGGTCGTGGGGTGCCGCAGGTAGATCTGGTGGGCGTGCAGCAGCTGCCGATTGGGCGCGTCCGCGGTGTCCTCGAAGACGCTCGCGCCGGCCTTCATGCGGGCGACGAAGTCGAGGTAGTGATCGTCGGGATGGCCGTAGAGCTTGTCGCCGACGATCGCATGACCGAGGTGTTCGAGGTGCACGCGGATCTGGTGGGTGCGACCGGTCTCGGGCATGCAGCGAACCAGGGTCTTGGGGGCGGTGGTGCCGCCGTGTTGGATCGGCTCGAAGCGCGTGCAGGCGGACTTGGGGTTGAGCGCGTCGTCTGCGGCGCTGCGGCGGATCTGCACCGTGGCGTTCGCCTTGTGGCCGATGGGGCGGTCGCACGTCACCGGCTCGCTGAGATGGCCGTGCACGACGGCGACGTAGACCTTGCGCACGAGGCCGTTCTGGAACTGCTCATGCATCGCCTTGAGCGCATCCTTGGTTCGGGCCACGACGCAGATGCCGCTGGTCTCGCGGTCGAGGCGGTGCGCCAGGTGGAGGTCGTCGCCATGTTGTTCGCGCAGCATGCTGATCAACGTGTTGCGGATGAACGGGCCGTCTGCGTGCATCGGCAGGTGCGACGGTTTGGCGACCGTCAGCAGCGCGTCGTCTTGATGCAGCACGCGGAAGTCCGTGGCAACGCGTGGCTCGCGGTGCTCCTTCTCGTAGCTCAGGCGCATGCCGCGCCGCAGCACTTCGCTGCCGGTGGCGGGGGTGTCGTCGAGGGCGATCCGGCCGTCATCGATCTCTTGCTGCCAGCGTTCGCGCGTGTGGTAGCGGAAGCGTTGGCAGAGGAACGTCAGCAGGTCCTTGCCAGCAGCATCGTTGGGGATGCGCGACTGCAGGGTGATCGGTTTGGGATCGGGTAGGGGCATCGGCGCAGACTGCAGTGTGCCGTTTGCAGTTGCAGTCGTCGATGCGCGGTACGTCCTGCGCTGACGGTTTCCCCAAGTTCCCTTCTACTGGTCGGCGGCTATGCGCAAGCCGCCGTGCCAGTCTCGGCAAGCGTTACTCCGACTTGCCGGTGTTCTCGCGGCGGCGGCGGCGGCGCAGGAGCGATGCGCCAACGCCAGCCAGGCCGCTACCGACCAAGAGCAAGGTGCCCGGTTCCGGGACGGGTTGGCCGCCACCGTTGCCACCTTCTTCGCCCGGTTGGCCGCCTTCGCCGCCCGCCGCGCCACCGGCGCTGCCGCCAGCCGTGCCACCGCCAACGGGTTCTTGGTTGGCCGCGCCCGTCTCACCGGTGCCGCTGCCTGCCGTGCCACCCGCCGGGGTGCTGCCACCGGTCGGCTCTTCGCCGCCAGCGATTGGTTCCGTCGGCGAGAAGACGCCCGAGTCGGGTTCGTTGATGGGGGCTTCCGGGCCAACGGTGTCGGTCACGATCGTGCCGACGTGGTCCGAGCATGCCGTCAGAGTCAGGCAGGCGAGGAGCAGGTTGATGGACAGAGTCTTGCGCATGGTATCTATGGTTCCGCCACGAATTGGTGCGGTTGCCGCACTCGAGGTGCGGGAGCCAAACCAGAACGAGCAAGGCACGTGCCGTGTTGCGGTCTTCAAGAAGATGTTTGTTGCTCGCGAACCAACGATGGTTGCTTCGAACGACGAACGACCCTTGTCATCGCAGACACGGAAAGTGTGGCCTCCTCCCGTGTTGAGATCGGGCCATGCGATGCCGACGAGGACGTCATGCAAACGCGTGTGCTCTAGTCGGTATTGCCTTCGCGGTTTCGGTTTCCGGAGGGCAGTTTGTCGATTTCCGCGGCCGCAAAGTGACGGTGTGACCGGTCGATGCTGGCGGCATGCGTTCGGTAGGCGGTACATGTGGCGAATTCCAGACGGCGTGTCGCAGATCCGACGGCGGCATGCCGTCAGCGAAGGCGCCCATACGACCGAACGCTGTGGTCCGAGGACGTCACGAAGACGCGTCCTTGGGTCGCCAAAACGCGACTCTTGGCATCGCCGGCGATGCGGTAGAGCTCTTGTCCGGTCGCTGCATCCAATACCTGCAAGACCCGCTCGCGCATCGGCACGATCATGCGATTGCCGATGAGGTTGGCGCTGCCGGCCCACTTGCTCGCCGTCGGTTCGAACGCCTTGAGGTTCTTGCCGGTGCGCGCGTCGATCCGATGCACCTTGTCAGGGGTGACGAGTAGTACCTGATGGTTCGCGATCGTCGGTCCGCCAAACATCGTGGCTTCGAGATCGCGCTGCCACTTGACGGTGCCGTTCTTCGTATCGAGGGCGAACAACTTGCCCTGGTCGTCGCCGACAATGAGCAGGCTGCCGTCGACTTGCGCCAGCGGGCTGTGGATGCCGGCGAGTTGCTTCTGCCAAACCGGTTCCAGGGTTGGCATGGACCAGCAGGAAACGGTGCCAGCGTTGCCGATCGAGATGACGCTGTCGCCGTGTTGGATCAGCGCGCCGAACGCGGGTTCGGGCAGATCAATGCTGTGGCGCCGACGTTCGGCGAGGTCGATGGAATGCAGGCGCCCGTCCGTGGTTGCCAGCGCAAGCGTGGCCTTGTGGAGCACGGGCTGCACTTCGCAGGGCAGCTCGTCCAGGCTCCACACCAGTTGTCCATCGGCGCGGTTGATGGCGCGCAGGGTGCCATCCAGGGACGCGACGAGAACGTGCTTGCCCGCCAGGACCGGCGTGGTCAGCCAGCCCGAGAGATCATCAGTGACGAACGACCACTGCTGTTCTTGGATGTCGGCGCTGCGCAGGCTCACGCGGCCGCTACGGTCGACGAAGACTTCGCTGCCGTCCTTGGTTGTGGCTGGCGGCGTCTCGATGGCGCTCTTGTGTTGCCAGGTGGTGAGCGGGTTGAGGGTCAGCTCCGCGGTCCATGCTGCAGACGCATCCCCGGTGATGTCGTGCTTGAGGTCGGCGAAGCCATCGCTGCTGACGACGATCGTGGTCTGCTCCGCAGGAACGCGTGACAGCACGACTGGCGTCGGGCCGACGGCGGTGCCGTTGACTACGACCGTTGCCTTCATCGGTTCGCTGGACACGTGCAGTGGCAGGCGGACCAAGCCGTCGAACGGCACCTTGGGGAACGACAAGCGCAGGGCGCGCAGGTGTTGCGTTGCGGTGCCGTAGTCGCCGCTGTTGGTTGCCTTGAGCAGCGCCTTCATCAGCCGCGTGATCGTGGCGTTGCGGGTGACCTGATCACGGAAGTGCGTGCGCAGGTCCTTGTCGGCTGTCGGTTGGGCTTCGAGTTCGCGATACAGCTTGAGCGCGCCGTCGAAATCGTACTCGGCTTCCTTCTTGACCGCGGCCTTGAACATCGGGTCGAGGCGCCGCTGGATGTCGTTGCGTTCGAGTGCTTTCGTGTAGGCCAGGCTCAGGCGACGAACGTTGTCGATGTCGACGCGCGTTTCCTCGAGGGCCTCACCGATGCGAGTCTTGGTCTTGCTGTTGATCAGGTCCGGCAACTGATCGGCTTGCAGGAGCTTGTCCAGCGCATCGAAGCAACGAACGAGAGTTGGCGGGCAAGCCTCTTGCAGCGTGGCAAGGTTGGCCGTGACTTCGGCTCGATCGAAGAGCTCGCTTGGACTTGGTGGCAAGGAACCGCGCAAGGTCTTGCTGGTCTTCGACAGGTCCGTGATCAGTGCGTTCATCCGAGCCGCGACGACTTCGCGCACTTCCTTCTGCATGCCGCGTTGGTCGTGCACTTCGGCGTAGATGGTGAGTGCCGCGGCCAGGTCGCCCTTGCCGAGCGCGGTCGCCGCCTCGGTCAGCTGTTCGTTGGTGCGCGCGCGTTGGATCTTGGCGAGACGGTTCTTCTCAGCGGACTCCGCGAACGTGACGCGGCTGTTGAGGTCCTGCATGGCCTCGCAGTCGCCGAGGTCCGCCATCCACGTGTTGAGCTTCTGACGGGCACCTTGTCGGTCGCCCTGGTCGAGCAATGCCTGCACTTCGGATGCTGCCGTGCGCAGCGATTCTTCGAAGACGTTCTGCTGCCACCAGACCATGCCCATGGCGCCGATCAGTCCGACGACGAGGAGCATCGATGCCGCTCGCACGATCGTGCCCACGCGAGTGCGATGCATCTGCGCCAGGGTCTTCTGCACGTCCTTGCGGCCGCGGTCGAGACGAAGGATCGCTTCGAGAGCCTCGATGGCCTTCGGTCGGTTGCCTTCGGTCTTGTAGTGATCCGCAAGCTCTTCCAGGGCCTTGCTTGCGCCCTCGACGTCCTTGGCCTTCTGGCGGGCACGGGCTTCGCGCGTCAGGATCTGCGGCTGCATCGAACCGGTGCGGCGCGCGTCTTCGATGATCTCGAGCGCCGTCGGAATGAGGTCGCCGTCGATGAGCGCATCGAGCAGGTCCGTGGTGCACTTCTCGAGTTCGGCCGAGTCTGGGTTGGAGTGGGCCAGCAGCACCGTGCGCAGGAAGCTGAGTGTGCCGGGGTCGTAGTTGACGAGAGCACGAGCGGCACGCGCCAGTTCGAGCGCTTCGTCAGCGACTGGCGAGCGTTGCGCGGCTTCGAGCAGCATCTGGCTGGCGAAGCGCCGTTCGCCGGCCATCTCGAGCACCTCGGCCATGCCCTTGATGATGCCGAGGCTGCGATCGCCCGGACGATCACGAAGGGTTTGCAGGAGCACGATCGCCAGCTTGGTCTCGCCTTCATCGGCGAGGGACTGAGCGACGTTGATCAGCTGCGGGTCATCGATCAGGTCGATGATGCCGCCGGTCTTCAGGTCGCGAGCGGCACGCGAGAAGGCGAACAGGCCGATCGTCGTGTGTTCCGCGAGCTGCCGGAACGTTCGTTGTCCGTCGATGTTCTCGAGAACGATCAGGTGGTCTTCTTCGAGCGTGTCAGGGTCGGCCGGCTGGGCGACCTGACGTGGGATCTCGTCGAGGCTGTTGACCGCTTCGAGGATCGTCTCCCATTCGTCGGAGCGGCGCGCGACTTCGAGCAGGAGGCTGTTGATCTCATACTCAGGGCACTGCGCGAACTGGTCCTTGAGGACCGCGTTGTTGGGGTCGCCCTTGAAGAACTCAAACGTGCCGTGTCGCCACGTGAACAGCGCGAACAGGTCTTCGGAGACCTGCATGTTGATGATGGTGTCGAGATCCTCTTGCGCAATCGCGCCGTCGCGCACTAGCAGTTGGCCGAGCGGGATCTTCTCTTTGCCCTGTTCGACGAGTGCGGTTCGGAGTTGGTCGGGCTGCAGCAGACCGGCCTGGATCAGTCGTTGGCCGAGGCGGCGCAACGTGACGCGCGCCGGGGCAAGGATGCGGACGTAGCCCTCACAGCAATAGATCTGCCGTTCTTCCAGGGGGTTGCGTACGCGCAACACGCCCTCCATCTTGGACATCGCCAGCGTCTGAAAAATGTCGGCGAGATGGATCTGGTCCAGGTCACCGTGCATGGTGACGGTCTGGTTACCGTCATCCAGGTCTGGAATCTGGTTGTCGTCTTCGGGGCCTGCGGCTTGCAGCAGGAAGTCGACTTCGGCTTCGTTCAGTATGTCCTGGTTGTCCGTCATGCCTACTCACAGAATGCACAGCGGTAGTCGCAGCCACCGGTCAGGCCGCAGGTCTCTGCTGCGTACACTCGCTTTCCCTATCGGATTGCTGTGTGGGCTGGCTCAACCCGTGTGCGGGCAAGTTCGCGACGATGCGGTCGGGGTGGTGGCGGCGCGCAACACCAAGTACCAGAAGCGCTTCAAGGACCTTCTGCTGTCGCACGACGCCGCTGATCTGGCTGCCGGGTGGGAGCTCGCGCGCACCCTCGGTCGGCCGGTCGTGCCGCTGCTATGGGAGATGCACGCTGCCGAACGATCCAACATCCGGCGGCAACTGGTGTTGTTGATTGCAGCAGTGCTCGCCGGTGGCCCGGCCGAAGACGGGCGTCTGTTCGTCCTTCTGGATCGCAACAAGCCGATGCTGCCCGAGCGCGCGATTGTCGCGATGCTGTTGGCGCTTGGGCCACAACGGGCGCGCCCCGTAAAAAACATCTGGGCGCGGATCATTGGCCCCAACAAAGAACCGGAACCGCTGCTCGATCTGGCGTCGCGGTTGGCTTGCGTGCGCTTTCCTGGTGCGACCGACGGCACACCGGTGATTCACGAGGGCGACTACGAGGGGGATCATGGCATCCAGGCCGCTGCTGCGTTTGCCGGGTTCCGGATGTCGCCGCTCTTGCTGCGCACGTCGTGGCGCAGCAAGGACCGCCACGCAGAACTGTTCCATCGCGGCATGTTGCTCGGCGATGCTGTGCGGCTGGGCCGCTCCGGCACCAAGCCGCCGAGCGAGCATCTCTATCAAGCCAAGGACCTGCTGCGCGAGAGCGGGCCGCGGTTCTTCGCGACCCACGCCGCAGCAATGTTGTTGCGGGCTCGTGCCGGCGTGTTGGACCCGCGCGGCGATCGACCCGATTGGCGGTTGTTGCAGCTGTGCGCAAGTCGACCCGAGAGTCGCGAAGCGCTGCGCGTCTGGTTGCCGGCCAAGCCGTTGCCGCGTGACGAAGAACCTGCGCGAGTCGCCGTTGGCTACGCGCTGATGCAGCCCATCGAGAAGGTGCTCAACGAGTACCGCCAGTGGGGTGGCGACGCGCGCATTCATAGTCGCGTGGCCGTGGCTTTGGCGATGCGGTTGGCGGCGGGCGCGACAAGCGATGGACCAATCGAGTTGCGCCTCCCGGAGGTGCCCGAGTTCCAGTTTGCGGTGTGGGCGAGCGGCGGCAAGTTCGCGCCTGGTTTGCCGATTGCGGACCGCGATCTCCAGCAGTTGGCTGAGTTGGTCGCCGATGGCCGCGTCAGTCGCGCGGTCGTTCGCCGCGTTCTGGAAGAGGCGTTGTGGCGGTGGGGCAGCCACCCTGGACTCGCCCAGTGGCGCGAAGAACGTCGCTTGATCCGCGACTTGCTGCTCACGGGGAGCGAGCCGGGGCTCAAGTATCCGTCGCATCTGCGGAACGAGCAGCGCTACTTCGCAACCGGGCTGGACAAGGGCGACAGCTTCTTCGACGTCGCTGTCGCGCTCTACGAGTTTCTCGAGCGTCCGGTTACACCTGTGCCGCCCGAATACCGACTGAGATAGGGGCGCGCGCTTGCACCGTCTGACGGTGCCGTGGACGATCGCAACAACTTCTGATCCGGGTGCAACGGCGCTCGGACCAGCTCGTTGTCGTTGCCCGCCAGGCCGCCCGAACCGCCCGCACTGCCCGAACCGCCGACTCCTTCGATACTGCACATGCTTGACGCCGACGCCACGCTCAAACTGGCCAACGAAGTCGAGGGCTACAAGGTCCTCCCGCCGTGTGTGCTCTACGGCAAGATTGGCCAGGGTGGCATGGGCGCCGTCTACCGCGGCCGGCACCTCAACCTCGATATCGATGTCGCGATCAAGTGCTTGAAGCCGGACCTGACCGGCGAAGATGAGCAGTTCGTCGTGCGCTTCCGGCGCGAAGCCCGCTCGGCCGCACGCATCAACCACCAGAACGTCATCCGCGTCTTTGATGTCTCGGAAGAGCGCGGCTTGCACTACATCGTCATGGAGTTGGTGCAGGGCGAGACGGCGCGGCAACGCGTGAAGCGCAAGGGTCACCTTGCCGTCGGCGAAGCGCTGCAGATCCTGCACGGTGCCGCAGCTGGTCTTGGTGAGGCGCACGGCAAGGGATTCATCCACCGCGACATCAAGCCGGACAACGTGATGATCGCGTCCAACGGCACCGTCAAGGTCGCCGACCTCGGCCTCGCGAAGCCGTCGGGCCAGAGCAACATGTCGATGTTGTCCGGCACCAATGTGATCATGGGCACGCCGCAGTACATGCCGCCGGAGCAGTGGGAGAACACCGCGACGGTGACGGCGGCTGCGGATGTCTGGGCCCTCGGCGCAACGCTCTACTACATGCTCGCCGGTGGCGAAGCGTTCAGCAGCGAGTCGTTGCCGAAGATCATGCAGCGCATCGTGCTGCACGACTTCCCGGATGTGCGAGAGAAGCGTCCGGACGTGCCGGAGGACGTTGCCGAGTTCATCAAGAAGGCCACCCAGAAGGCGCCCGCGGATCGGTACCCGGATGCGTTGGCGATGGTCGAAGCGATCGATGCGATGACGACGCGGCGCGAAACGTTGCGCGACAACGATGTCGTTTCGGGCGAAGACCAGAACACGCTCGTGTCGCCGCCGCCGGCGAAGACGCTCGCGAAGATCAAGTTCTGGATGGACTCGCAGGGCCAGATCGACCCAAACGGCGAGGAGTCCGACGAGAAGGCTGAGCAACAGACGATCGTTTCGTCGCCGTCACGCCGCCAGAGCGACCGACAACCGGCCCCGGCTGCGAAGAGTCGCGGCGGTCTCTTGGCCTTCGTTGCGTTGTTGGTTGTCGCCGCTGGCGTTCTCGGCGTCTGGCAGCCATGGCGCGGCCAACCCGAATCGCCGTTCGCAGTCGTCGAACGGTTGGCAAAGCAAGGTGACTACGCCGCCGCCGTGCGCACTGCGAGCAACGTCTATGCGACCAACTCGGAACTGAGCCCGACGGATGTCGGGGGCAAGGATGCTCGCATGGCGGCGCTGCATCTTGGCTGGGCCAAGCAGGCTCGCGATGCCAGCGATTGGCGCTTGTGTCTCGAACAACTGGCGTTGAGCAGCGAGCTGAAGAAGAGCTCGGAGACCGCCAACCTCAAGCGTTCGGCGTTGGCCAAGACCGCACAGGCGGTGGATGCCGAACTGCAGCGCGTCGAGCCGGACTCCGGTGGTGTGGTGCTCGCGGACAAGACGACGTTCCGTGGCCGCTTGCTGTCGCCACTGGTTTCAGAGTTGCGACTTGCGGGTGTTGCGGTCGACGTTGCGGGGGATGGCATGTTCCGCGTCGAACGTGCGCTTGGTGGCTTGGTCCGTGTGCCAGTCGAGGTGACGTTGGTTACCGGCGATACCGTGACGCTGGCTCCGTGGCAGGTGTCGTATGTCGTCGCGAAGAGCAGTGCGGATCCGTTGCCCCAGAAGCCGAGCGCGGATCAGGCGAACACGGATCAGGCGAGCACGGATCTGGCGAAGACGGACCCCAAAATCGAGCCGAAGACCAAGCCAGCCGAGACGCCGAAGGCTGCCGTGCTCGAGCCCGAGGCCCCAGCGGAGCTGATCTATCAGGTCGTCCCGGATGTCGTGCAATTGCGTGGCGATGCCACGAGCGCCTTGACCATCCGGGCGCCGAACGGAGCCGTGATTCGTATCGATGGCGTCGCTGTGGAGCGAGACGGCAACGCTGGCGCCTACGTGCACCAGGTGCGGTCCGATCAAGACGAGCCAAAGCCGATCCAGATCGAAGTCAGCCTCGGCGCAGAGAAGGCATCTTGTCGCGTCGCGGTGACCCGCGTGCCGGTCGCAATGGCCGTCGTGCAGAAGGTCGAGGCCGTCGGCTTGCGGCATTCGCAGAACGGCTGGTGGGCGACCGACAAGAAGACGGTGCAGATCCGCGGCGCACTGGATCGCTTCGCGACGACGCTCGAGATCAACGGCGTGCCACAGAAGGGCGTCACCTGGCAAGGCAATGTGTTCACCGCAACGGTGCCACTGAAGACGGGCCAGAACGAACTGACGATCCGCGCCTTGCGTAAGGCCTGGTTGCCGGTCACGCAGGAACTGCGCATCGACCGCATCGGCGCGCCTCGCATCACCGTCGCTGAGGACACGCGCAAGACGGACTCGGTCAAGGGTGGCAGCTATTGGGTCGTAGTCGATACCGATGCGTGGACCAACTCGGTCGCGGTCGTCAACGGCTCGGAGTTGCTGCGGCTGCAGCGCGACCCCAACAGTTCGCGGTTCCGCGGCCAGGTGCCGTTGCGCGCTGGCAAGAACCGCTTGGTCGCACGCGCCACCAACGTGCTCGGCCGCGAGTCACAGTTGCCGCTCGACATCACGTTCCAGGCGAGTGTGGTCAAGGCGGAGATTCGTGCTGTGCGCGTCAAGGTCGATGGCAAGATGCGTGAGATCCGCGCGCGTCGCCAGTTGTTCCTGCCGTCCGAGCAACCCCTCATCGTCGACGCCACGGACTCGACTGCGACGGTGCGCATCAACGAGAAGATCATCAAGCGCAACGCCGACGGCACGGTGCCTCTGCGCGGGTTGCTCAATGACACCAAGGCCACGAAGATCGAATTGGTGCTCGAGAACGGCCTTGGCCGTTCGGAAGTGTTCCTGTTCTTCGCGTGGCTTGATCGCACGCTGCCCGCTGCGCAGTGCCTCGAGCCGAAGTCGTTGGCCGTGGCGCGCGGCAAGCCGTTTGAGCTCAGCGGCACGTGGATGGACAACGGCGGGCTCGATCGCAACGCCTGCAGTCTCGGCGAACTGAAGGTGCGGCTGAGCCCGCGCGGCGTCGCCAAGCGCGGCACGTGGAAGGTGGCCCATCCTGGCCTGACCGAGACGACGACGCTCGAGGTCGTCTTCAGCGACCGCGCCGGCAACAGCACGACTCTGCCGGTCAAGATCACCGTCCGCTAGCGCTAGAGGCTGCGCAGCGCTGCGAGCACCGTGTCGACCTCGGCTTCTGACGTCTCCGGTCCCGTTGCGATCCGAACCGTTCCGGAAGCTGCCGTGCCAAGGTGTGCATGCACCCACGGCGCACAGTGGAAGCCAGTCCGGGCGTGGATGTCACTGCCGGCGAGGATCGCGCCGATCTCGAGTGGGTCGTATTCGGTGTGCACAAGACTGAGCACTGGCGTGCGCACGTCGCTGCCGGGTGCGAGCACGCGCATACCGGGCAGCTCGCGAAGGCCAGCTTCGATCGCCAGCAAACTCTGCAGGCTACGGCGCAGCAGTTGTGCCGGTTGTTGCTCGGCCAACCAGTCGAGAGCGGCCGCTGTGCCGAACAACGCGGGTGTGTTTGGCGTGCCCGCTTCGAACGCTTGCGGCCAGTGGCTCGGGTGCCGTTCGAGTGCGACACTGCTACCCGTGCCGCCTTGTTTCTGTGGCAACAACTCGAGGTCGCTGCGAGCTGCGACGAAGCCGATGCCGGGTGGGCCGTGCATCGCCTTGTGGCAACTGCCGATGACCACGTCGGCGCCGACATCGATCGGCAGATACCCCGCGGTCTGGCTGACATCGAGAACGGTGATCGCCCCGACGTCGCGCGCAGCGTCGCACAGTCGCTTGGCGTCGAACACGCCGCCGGTGACGTTGCTCGCGTGCGTGAACACGAGCACCCGCGGGGGCGCCGTGCGCAACGCGTCGAGAATGGCTTCGTCAGTCGGGCCGTCGTTGGCGCCGCGATCCGCCACGTCGACCACGAGGCAACGTTCGTCACGCAGCGCGACCAGCGGCCGCACGACCGAGGCGTGCTCGAACGGCGTCGTCAGCACGCGAGTGTCGTCAGGTAGCAGCGCACGCAACACGAGGTTGAGGCCTTCGGTCGCACCCGAGCAGAACGCGACGCGGTCCTTCTCGTGGCCGGTCATCGTGGCGATGCCCTGCCGGACTCGTTGCACGACGTCCGCCGCCTCACGCGTGCGCGGCCCGTCGCCACGGTCGGCGCTGATGCCGATGTGCGTGAACCAGTGCTGGCACGCAGCCACGACCGAGTCGGGCTTGGGCCAGCTGGTCGCCGCGTGGTCGAGGTAGATCATGTCAGCCAGCGATCGTACAGCGCGCGCGCCCGCAGCGGGTCGTGCACCCCAAACAGCAGGGCGCGGCCGCCGGGGAACACCGTGAACTTGCAGTCGTCGACGGCAAAGCGAACCAGGTGCGGGGTCTGCACGAGGTCCTCGACGGAGTCGCCGAGATGCTCGGCGAGGCGGGCGAGATCGAGCGGTTCGCGGTTGGGCGGGTCGACCTGCACGGCATCGCGGCCGCACAGGGTCACGGCGGAGACCGGCGGTTCGGTGACCGCAGGGTAGGTCTTGCCGCTGCACACCACGCAGTCGTCGGCCGGTCGATCGGCGATGGGCAGCACGCTGTAGGTGCCACGGAAGACGTCGCACGTGAAGACGCCGCTTGTGCGCTCGTGGCCGAGCAGCAGCTTCATCGCTTCAGCAGCCTGGAACGAAGTCACCGCACCGATCGCCGGCGCAATGATGCCCGTCGTCTCGCAGTTGCCGACGTCGGCTTGTGCGGGAGCCGTCGGCCAGAGGCAACGCAGACAGGCGCCACCTTCGGCGATGACCATGCTGGCGCCTTCGGTCCCGACCGCACCCGCGTAGATCCACGGGATGCCATGTTGGCGGCACCAGTCGTTGAGCAAGTAACGCGTCGGGAAGTTATCCGTGCCGTCGAGCACGAGGTCCGGCTTCTCGGGCAGTCCGGCCAGGAACTCGGCCGAGCAGTCCGCGACGTGGGCGGTGACGGTGATGTCACTGTTGATGCCGGCGAGGCGGTCGCGCGCGGCAATCGCCTTCGGCACGCCGTTGGCCGCATCCTCTTCGGTGAAGAGGACCTGGCGCTGCAGATTGCTCCACTCGACGATGTCGCGATCGCACAAGTGGATCGAGCCAACCCCGGCGCGGGCGAGGGTGTCGGCCAGATGCGTGCCGGTGGCGCCGCAGCCGACGATCAGGATCGTCGCCCGGGACAGTTGCTCTTGGCCGTCACTGCCGATGCCGGCAACGCGCACCTGCCGGCTATAGCGGTTGGCAGGTGGCTGCGGCATACGAAGGGGTTCTACTTCTTGAAGTAGTCCGCGTTGATCGCGGTGAACTTGGACCACTCGTCCGGCAAGTCTTCCTCGGCAAAGATCGCCGTGACCGGGCAGGCGTCGACGCACAAGGTGCAATCGATGCAGTCAGCGGGGTTGATGTAGAGCTGCGGATCGGCGTCCTCACCGTGGATGCAATCCACCGGGCAGACATCCACACATGCCTTGTCTTTGACGTTGACGCAGGGTTCAGCGATGACGTGAGTCATGGAGAAGTTTTAGGGGGTTCGAGGGGGAGTTGAGGTGGCGACCTTAGCGGCGCATCGAGTGGATGTCACCGTGCTCGGCTCACCGAATCTGGAACAAGAATCGTTTGCGAGCGATCTCTTGCGATCGCCACGCCAACGAAGGAACGTGGTGCGAGTGCAGGGACTTGAACCCTGATGAGCTGTTAACTCGCTGGCACCTAAAGCCAGTGCGTCTGCCAATTCCGCCACACTCGCGTGGACGCGAAAGCTAGCCCGGGGGCAGAGCAGAGCCAAGCTCACTTTGAAACGCAAGGTACGTCCCGGTTCAGGGCCGTTCTTTCCCTGCCGATCTCCAGACCAGCACCGAGGTTCTCTGCGTAGAGGCCTCCGTTGCTGGCGAGACAACCATGACACGCACCTTTGATCCAACTTCTCATTCTCATCGCGGGCTCGGACTGAGCCTCGCAATGGGCGCCGTTCTGGCCTTGGCCTCTTGTGGTGCCGGCGGTGAGGACACGAGCAACACCGAGAACCCCGGTGGCGGCGGTGGTGGTGGCGGTAATCCTGGTGGCGGCGGCGGCCCTGGTGGACCGGGCGGTTCCGGCAACCCGCTGGCCATCGTGCTCGACTTCTCCGTCGACAACGAGTCGAACACGTCTCGGACCGAGACGGTGCGTGCGTCGGTGCCGTTTCCGCAGGGCGGCTACATGCCGGCGGACCTGGACAACATGGTAGTAAGTGGTCATCAGACCGCGTGGCACCCGATGCAGTATTGGGCGGACGGCCGGGTCAAGATCGCCCAAGCGCAGTTCACGGACGAGCTGGCCGCTGGCGAGACGAAGCAATACGTCGTCGCTCGCGATGAGCCGGCGCTGACCGGCGCGTTCACCCGCAACGCCTGGGTCGAGCAGTTTGCTCCGGACCTCGAGTTCGGTGCCGAGGTGCGCGACACGTTCCAGGTTCCTTATCGCAGCTTCGCCTCCGGTGGCGGCGAGGTGCTGCAGACGTCGCCGCTCGTTGAGGTTCGTCGTCATCGCACCTACAACGAAGCCGTTTCGGCTCCTGGCATCGGCCGCGACTACCTGACCTCGACCTACTACGTCACCGAGTTCCGCGACATGCCGTTCGTGATCGTCGACTGGGTGCTCGGCAACGACTACCTCGGCGCGGACAACGTCCCGGGGGGCAACACGGATCCGAACCTGGTCGCGCTCGGCGACGCCGACGTTCGTGCGGCCTACTTCCTGTGCAAAGGGGCAACGGCCTGTGAGCCGTACCGCCCTGTTCACGAGGAGATCGAAGCGGCCGTTTCGCTCGATGGCTATGACGCGTTCCGGGTCATGCAGGACACGTACCTGTCCGATGCCCAGACCCGTCGTTATCGCTTCATCCTGCGGTTCGAACCAGCGGGTGCATCGTCGGGCGACTTGGACCGGTGGCGCGACACGGCGACCAGCATGCTCGAGAAGCCAATGTATGCATTGGCGAGCCACGACGCCTGGGAGCAAACGGCTGCGGCCGGCCTGGTTGGTGGTCCTATTGCCGGCCCGAGCGACTCGCGCGATCGCGCCAAGTCTGACTACGACCTCTGGGCCAACTGGTCATGGTTCGGCACGTGGGGCGCCCATGGCGATGTCAAGGTCACCGCGACGACTGGCACACCGCGCAACCATCCGTTGAGTCCCGAGCTTGCTCATGCAATCCAGGGGCAGTACCACCGCTTGCTCGAAACGCTTGAGCAGGCGGCGTGGGCCCAAGCAATGCGGCCGTACCACCTCTGGGACCTGCAAGTCGGGGCCGAACAACAGATCTTGTTGTGGGATGGCGTGCCGATGCTACTCGTACCGGGCGAACACCTTGGTCGGCTGGAGTTGCGCGACAACGATCCTTATCCGCAGTACCGCTCGCTGAGCAACGGCCAGCAGAAGGCGCATGGCTGGGGTTGGTTCGATCACGAACACTGGACGAGCGACTTGTTGTTCGACTACTGGACAATCAGTGGCGACGAGTGGGCCAAAGAAGAACTGCGCCAGCTTGGCCAGAGTCTGAAGGGGCTCATGCGCCTGCAGTACTACTACACGCAAGACGTGCAGGCGGCGCGCGCCGAAGGCTGGTGCATGCAGGGCTTCGCACAGGTCTACCAGGCGACGCAAGATGACTCGATCAAGACCTACGCGATGCGCCGGGTCAACGAGATCATCGACATGCAACGCCTGAAGACGCATCCAAGCCGCACCATGTCCATTCAGGGCAACTACGGTGGCACGCAGTGGCCGATGAACCACACGTTCTACACGGCTTGGCAGCACGGAGCGGTGCTCTACGGGTTCCTCGGGGCTTATCGCTCGTTTGGGGATCCGATTCTGTTGGAGATCGCCGAAGACGTCGTCGAGACGGTCGAACACTCTTGGGTGACCAACATGAACCATCCGACGGCTGGGTTCGTGGCGAACGGCCTGCGCTACTACACGCCGCTCACGCACAACGGAACTCCGGTGACCGCGAACTACTGGGACGGCCTTTCGATTGGCGCTCATGTGAGCTCCGATCCTCTGGGCGGGGTTCATACCTTCCTCGGCGCGAGCCTGCACCTGTTGGCCGATTTCACCGAGGACGCCGGTGTGCGCGCCAAGGCGCTCAACTACGGCGGGCAGATCGTCGGGACGCTCGGTGGCAGTGGGCGCTGGAACAAATGGAACTACTGCATCCCGGGTAGTTATCAGGCGCAGTAGGCGCCCCGGTCTTGGCTCCGTCCCTGGCTCTCCCCGGGCGGCATGAGGTGCGGCTGCGGCTGTGTAACCGGAGACAGCTTCCTGCTGCCCATCCTCCTACTCGGTTGCGGTGGGGCGGCCGAACAAACGGCCGGCGGGTTGGCGGCCAACCTGCGGCTTGCCATTCGCTTGCAGCAGCCACGCGAAACCGGTAGTCGGTAGATCCATATGCCGGGTTCGAACACTGCCAGCGCGCTGACCAACGCGGCACGACTGTGCCTCTTGGCGGTCGCATTGATGTTCATCGCCGGTGTGCGGCACCAGTTCTTCTGGGGCGGTTCGCTGTACGCCGTGTTGCACGGCCTCGAGACAGCGTGCCTGCTTGCCTTCACGTGGCTCGGCGCAGTTGCGTGGCTGCGCGGCATGGCTGCGGTTCGCGAAGACTCGCCCGGGGTCAGGCGTATCCTGCTCATGAGCGTCCCCATCCTCGTGCTCGCAGTGATGGTGCCCGCCTTCTTGACGCAGGACATCGTCGACTACGTCATGCGCGGTCGGATCGTGTCGCTGCACGGCGGCAATCCATACGTGGACATGGCTGCGGACTTCCCCGACGACCCGTTCGTCGAGCTGGGTGACGCCGCGTGGAAGGAGTTTCCACTGCCGTACGGGCCCATCGTCGCTGACTTCCAAGGCGCGGTGGCGTGGCTGGCCAACCGGTTCTCGTTCTTGCCGCCGGTGGCCGAGAACCTGCTAGCGTGTGGGATCTTCAAGGCGGTGTTCGCCGGCTGCCTCGTACTGTCGGCCTTCGTTGCGCGCAGCATCTGCGCGGTGCTGCGGCCGGCTGACCAAGACGTTGTCTTCGTCGGCATCTTGTGGAACCCGCTGTTGCTGAACGAAGGCGTCATCCAGGGACACAACGAGCCGTTGATGATGTTGGTCCTGCTGGTTGCCGTGCACGCGCTGGTCGTCGGCCGTGCTGGCGTTGGGGCGTTTGCTTTGGGCGTCGGTGTGTTGACGAAGATCATCCCGGTGCTGTTAGCGCCGGTGTTCTGCGTCTGGGCGCTGCGCAAGCGGCACCTGCCGGCGCTGGTGCTCGGAGGTGTGGCGGCCTGCGCCCTGCTCGGGTTCTACTACTGGCGGTTCTTCACCGAACCCGAGGCGCTCGACTTCATCCGTCGCCAGTCGAATGTTGTCGGGGTCACGCCAGTCTGGGCTGCCGCGGAGTTGTTCGGTGTCGACATCAGCGTCGCGTTGAACTGTGGGCGCGGGCTCACGGTCCTCGTGATCCTGCTGGTCGCCTGGCGACTGTGGCGCAAGGTCGAGCAACGCGAACTCGTCATCGCCTGCGCGGCGACGCTGGTGGCGATGATGTGCTTCGGCCTCGGAGGCTTCCGGCCGTGGTACCACATCTGGTGGCTACCGTTCGCTTTGCTGCTGGGCCGCGGCTTCCTGTATCGCTTCGCCTGGTGGGCAACGATCCTGTCGCCGCTCGGCTACCTGATGTGGGTGAGCATCCGGAGCTTCGATCCACCGCATAGTCTCATCAAACTGTCGGCAGGCATGCTCGCCCCGGCGCTACTGGCCTTGCTGGTCCGGTCGCGCAATGAGGTGCCGGCGATCAGCTCGTCCTGACGACGCGTCCGCATTTGCAGTGGTGATCGCCTTGCGGCGCGACCCCATCCTTGCAGCGGACGACGACTTCACCGCACGCGCACACCAGACCCGCGAGTCGCGCTGGGTTGCCGATGACGAGCGCGTGTTTGGGCACGTTCTTCGTGACGACGCTGCCCATGCCGACCATGCAGAAGGCACCGAGGGTGACGCCGGGGCCGATCGTGCAGTTGGCACCGATGGTGGCGCCGCGTTCGACGGTGGTCGCAAGGGTCGCCTCGTCGGGGGCGCTCGAGCGCAGTTGTTGCACGTCGGGGTCGGTTGCGCGCGGCGTCACGTCGTTGGTGAACACCGTGTGCGCGGCGATCATGACGCCATCCTGCACCGTGACACCGGCACAGATGTAGACGTTGGCGTTGATCTTGCACAAGTCACCGATGGCGACGTCGTAGGCGATGTAGGTCTTCTCGCCGACGATGCAGTCGTGGCCGATGCGCGCCCCGTGGCGGATGTGCACGGCATCCCAGATGCTCGAGTTCTCGCCGATCTGCACGTCGTCTTCGACGATGGCAGCGGGGTGGATGCGAACCGATTCGTGCATCAGTCGTTGGCGGCGGAAGGAATCGTGATCCAGCGCTCTTCGCTGGCGGCGCGGTAGGCACAGTCGATCACCACGACGGACGCGAGCGCGTCGGTGTCGTCGATGACGGGTGGCGCCTCACCTTGGATGTTGGCGACGAAGTTGGCGATCTGGTTCTGGAACGCCGTGATCTTGTCGTAGCCGTCGCCGAACTGCTGCCACTCGCCGTTGACCTCTTTCCAGCGCGAACCGCGCCAGCCGATCTCGAGCGTGCCCTTGGTGCCGTGCAAGCGCACATAGGCGTCGGTCTCCTTGTGCACGCTCCACGACAGGTCGATGGAACCGAGGGCGCCGCTGTCACTCTGGAACAGCATGCGAGCGGTGTCTTCGACATCGAGCGGCTGCACCCGCGTGCCGAACTGCACCTGAACGCGCGCGAGCGGCCCAAGCAGGTAGCGGGCGAGGTCGACGCTGTGGCAGCCGTTGTCGATCAGGACGCCACCGCCGCTGACGTCCTTCTGGGCGTTCCAGCGCTGGGTCATGTCGACGTGCGAGCAGAACACGTTTTCGTAGATGACGATGTCGCCGCAGACCTCTTGGTCGAGCAGCGCGCGCGCCTTGGTCACGTCCGGCGTGTAGCGGAACTTGCTGCCCATCATCAGGCGGCGGTTGTTGCTCTTGGCGCACGCGAGCATGCGCTTTGCAGCTTCGATGGTTGGCGCCAGTGGTTTCTCGCACAGGACGTGCATGCCGCGGTTGAGCAGCGTGCAGGACAGGTCTTCGTGCACGTTTGGCGGTGCGAGCACCAGTGCCGCGTCGACATCCGGCAGTTCGCTGATGTCGCTGCAGGAGACCACGTCATTGCCATTGGCGATGCGGTCGCGTGCTTCCGCATCGGGATCCACGACCGCGGCGAGTCGCACGTCTGGCAGTCGGGTCAGTGCGGTGGCATATGCGTTGGCGATGCCGCCACAGCCGATGATTGCGACGGTGCACTCAGCCATTGCTCAATTCCTTGTGCGCGGCGCGGACCGCATCCGCAACCTTCGCCACATGATGCGGGCGGTACCGTTCGTTGATCGGTAGCACGACGACCTGTTCGAGGCCGGCGATCGAACCGGGGTAGTTGGTGCGATCGAACAGCGGGCCCGATTGCTCGCCGCGCCGGTTCTTGCTCAGCGGCAGGCTCGTGATCGGCGAGTTCTGCCACTCGACGAACAGTTGGCATTCGAATGCGGGCTTCTGCACGTAGCGCGGCATGCAGGCAACCCCAGCTTCACGCATGCGGGCGCCGAGTGCGACGGCGCCACCGGGGATGACCTGGTCGTCGACGCGGAACGCGAACTTCCAGTAGCTGTGGCGGCCGTCGTCAGGATCGGTGGGGCAGGCGATACCCTTGAGGTCGGCGAGCTTCGTCGCGAGGTCCGCGGCGATCATGCGGCGGTGCGCGATGACCTCGTCGAGCTTCGGCAGCTGCGCGCAAGCAACGGCGCCCTGCAACTCGGTCATGCGGTAGTTGAGCGCCGGGAAGTAGTGGTCCGGCTTCGCGTCGCCGTAGCCCCATGCCTTGTTGACGAAGAGGAACACCTGACGCGCAATGTCGTCATCGTCGGTGCAGACGATGCCGCCTTCGCCGGTCGTGATGTGCTTGCCCTGTTGCAGCGAGAACGCCGCGACGTTGCCGAGCGTGCCGATCGGCGCATCGCCGAGTGAGGCGCCAAACGCTTGTGCGGCGTCTTCGATGATCGGCAGCTTGTGCTTGTCGGCGAGTGTCTGGATGGCGGCCATGTCGCACGGCTTGCCAAACAAGTGGGTGACGATGATTGCGCGAGTGCGATCCGTCAGCTGTGCTGCGATGGTCTCCGCGGTGACGTTGAGCGTCTCCGGGTCGACGTCGGCGAAGACCGCGACGGCGCCTTCGTAGAAGATCGGCGTCAGCGCGCCCATGTCGGTGATCGGAGTCGTGATGACTTCGTCGCCGGCACTGAGCTTGAGCGCGGCAATGGCGCAGTGCACCGCGGCCGAACCGTTGCTGCATGCGATTGCGTGCTTCACGCCGAGCCAGTCGGCGAACTCCTTCTCGAATCGCGAGACGAACGTGCCGCGGGTTGAGTTGAGTGTGCCGGAGCGCACGGCAGCTTGCAGCAGGCGCACTTCGCCGTCGTCGAACGTGCGGCCCGACGCGTTGGCTTCGGTCGGCAGCACGTCCGAGTCCTCGGGCGCAACATCGGTGGTCTGCCACTTGTCGAGTGCCGCGACGATCTTGCTGCCGGCATCGGTGGCGAGCTCAGGCGCGTCAACCTTCGTCGTTGCGGCATGTGCTACGGCACTCGCGATTTCACCTGGGTTATCGATGGCGGTGACCTGGCCGCTGGTCAGAAGGTCCCAGCGGGCGCCCGCCGGACCAAGTACGATGCACGGGATGCCGCAGGCTGCGGCGAAGTCCTGGTAGCCGAGGCTATCGGTCACGATGACCTTCGCGGTGCGAGCGAGTTGCAGTTGCTCGGTTGCCGAGACGTTCGTGTCTGGCAGCGATAGCGCGGCAAGTTCTGCGGCCGTCTGGCAGTGAGTCTGCAGTTCGTCACCGTGAGCATCACTGGTCTCGCTGTGTTCGAACGCGGCCCAGAGGTGATCCGTTGCCGGTGGTGCGGCTGCCGGTTGGTTCGCGAGGGTCGCCGCGGTCAGGCAACCAACGACCGCGATGTGTTCGTCGGCGATGCCTTCGAGCAGCAGCGTCTCGCGGTTGGCCTCGTTGGCGACGCAATGCAAGTCGGCACTGTGGTCGGCCAGGCGACGCTTGGGATCGCGACGGTCGCCGGTGCGTTGGCCGGAGTCGAGTCGCAGGATCGTGGCGTTGCGCTCGTGTGCGGCAACGGCGAGTGCCGTCGCGAACACGTCGTGGCCAACGGTCAGAACCGTGGGGCAGCGCAGCCATTCGTCGTTGAGGAATTCGGCCGCCTGAAGCAGGCGCGAGTCGCCATCGAGGTCGCCGACGAGCAGCGCCTCGCAGTCGGGCAGGCCGAGGGCTTGCGCTTGCGCAAACTCCGCAGCGTTGCCGAACCACGCGATGCGCACCTCACGGCCTTGGGCCAGCAGGGACTGAACGACGGGTGCAGAAACATGGGCCTCCTGGCAGGAGGCCAGACCGATGAGGATGGGGGGCAACGAGGATCTGGACGGACTAGCCCGGACCCGGGCGTTGGTTGATGCGGACGGCGACGTGGCTGAGCAGGTCGTTGATCGACTTCTCGACGCGGTTCACGTTGGTGACGTTGTCGAGCACGATGGCCTTCTTCGACGTCATGGGGCTGAAGATCAGGCGACCGCTGCGCAAGAGCAGATACTCGGCAACGTCGTAAATCTCCTTGTTCATCTCGAGACCTTCGGTCGACCAGCGCCGTACGTCACCGAGGTAGCCGTGGTGGTGCAGGATCTCGCGTGCGTTGATCTCGTAGTAGTGGAAGCGGCTGTTGATGAAGACGATCAACAGGAGCAGGCCGAGGCCGCCGCTCAGGAACCCGTAGAACGGCGCGTTGCACACGATGTGGATCGAGCCGAACAGGCCGCCGAGGTATCCGGTCAGGTCCCACTTGGTGTCGAGCCACAAGATCAACACCACGACCAGGATTCCTGAGATGACCATCGTGATCGACTTGATGCGCGAGAAGTCGAACGAGAACACCAGCAGGTTGACCAGCAGCACGACCATGAAGGTGTTGCCGAGAGTCTCGGGCGACACCAATGCGTCGAGCCAGCTGAGCAGGAAGTAGATCGTCGAAACGACGAAGGTCGGGTAGAGGAAGACGACCTTTGGCCACGGGCGGATGATGACGCTCTCCGCGGGGCTGGTGGGTGCTGGGGTGACTTCTGGAGTTGGGGTTTCGGTCGAGGTCATGAGCTTTTGGGGTCAGATGTTCGGTTCGGCTGGCCGTACCCCTACGGACACCGCGGCCGAGGATTGTGGGGTTGGCGCCTTCTCTGCGCCAGTGACTTGATGGCCCAGGTAGGAATCTTCCTCAAAGTTGGCGGATGAACGGCGGCAAACCCGCCCTAGTGGCCATGAACCTTCGCCGACTGTTGATCTTCTTGACCGTTATGGTCGCCCTGTTTGGCTGCAAGCGCAGCAAGTCCGGCGAGCTCGTCGTCGACGTTCCGGCCGTGGTAGCGGCGGTTGTGCTCGGCGGTGGCAATGTGCTGCTCGATCCGGTGGCGTCGACGGCGCTGCTGGTAGGGCTGGTGACGGTGCGCAACGAGACCGCTGTTGGCACCACCAACGGCGACATCGAATACCGCGTCGACTGCCCGCCGGGTTGCACGGCCGACAAAGAATCGGTTGTCGTGGCGCCGGGTCAGGAGGCCGTGATCCGGGTGTTCACGACGTTGGTGCTGGCGGCAACCATCTCCGTGACGGTGTTTGCCAAATACGTCGCGGGGGTAACCGAGCGCACGTTCCCGCTCTTGTGGACCAATCTGGCGTTCGGCAATGCTGCGTTTGCCACACTGGTGTTGTTGTCGGCGCCGGTGCTGGCCGTTCTGTGGGCATCAAGTGCGGTGTTGTCGACGGTTGGCATTGAGACCGGTCAGTCCAACCCGCTCGTGCCGCGCCGCATCCCGCAACGAGCTCAAGACGTGCGCATGTTTGGTGCGGTTGCAGGGCTACTGACCGTGGTGCAGCTGATCGCGTTGTTCGGCGGGCTCAACGACAACGGCGGCGAGCTGTTCCCCGAGGGCGCTGGGCCCAACGGCTTCACCGTGCATGCGAGCCCCGGGGCGACGCTGCAGCAGGACGACTACATCACCTTCTGGATGTCGTGTGATGACGACATCCCGCTGAGCTCGACGACCGAGTTCTACCAATACGCGTTCGTCTGTGACTCGGACCTCGATCCGAACAACAACTGGGTGCCGGCGCCGGCATTCTCCGACGACTTCTTCAAGGACACGGATCGCTGGTACGAACTCAACTACACGCCGAACGGCGCGTGGGTGCTGACCTGCAAGCAGATCGGCATCGGCAACTCGATCAACCTGGTGGCGAGTGGTGCCCGTGCAGTCATCAACGGCGACTCGATCGTCATGATGGTGCCGCGCAGTGAGTTCGCGGTGCAGAACCCGCCGTTCCGCGTGTCGACGTTTGCCCACACCGGTGACTTTGGTCAGAACGCGCCCTTTACGTGGTCGGGCGATCCGACGCCGACGGTCGCCGAAGGCCTGCACGCCTGGAACTAGTGGCGCGTCAAGGTTGCGTTACCTGCGGAACCGCTTGCCCGTCAGGTGCAGGCTCTTCTTCGGAATGCTCAGGATCAGCGCCACGACGGCGCTGGCCGACAGGCGCGAGTCGCCACCATAGCCGGCGTTGTCGCGGTTGGGCTGGTAGTAGAACGTGCCGTCCGTGCACTGCGACAACGTGAACCACCAGCGGTTCTTGTCCATCAGTGCGCGGAAGCGCTTCGGGTCGGCGTTGGCCGCCATCGCGGCGAACGCCATGCCCATCGTCGGACAGCCGTGTGTGTCCGGGAAGCTGTCGGGGTTCTCGCCGATGCACTCGGCGTGCAGCTTGGCACGCTTCTTATAGATGCTGTCGCGATACGGACTCATCATGTTGGCGAGGCCCGCTGCGCCAGTGCGCCCCATGTCGGCGTACTTGTTGTGGCCGGCAACATCGTCTTCGTACCACACGTAACCGTTGCGGCCGGTGCCGCGCGCGAGGAACGCATAGGCCGCATCGTGCAGCTTGCGATCGACGTCGACGCCGCAGTGCTTGAGCATCGCGAAGGTCAATGCACCCTGGCCCGTGATCATCGCGATCGGGCCGTAGCCTTCGAAGCCGGGGTTGTGTCCCCAGCCGCCGTGCGCTTCGAGTTCCTTCTTCGGCACGGAGCCTGGGTGCGTCTCGCGTGACTTCGGGTTGAGTTGCGAGATGTCGGTGTATTGGCTGTGCACGAGGAACGCGTAGATCTCGTCCAGCTCAGCGAGCACCCACTTCTGCTTGGTCGCGAGGTAGTATTCGGACAGAAAGATGCCGGCGGCCATGTAGCGCCAGTTGATCAGGGAGCCGTGATCCTTGGCCTTGGTTGTCCGCGCGTGGAAGCGCGCGCAGCGTTCGATGACCTTCTTGTACTTGCTCTTGCCGCTGGCCAGCAACGCGAGTGGCGCGAACAGATTGTGCGGTGGGCTGCCCCACGAGCCGTCGCCGCGTTGTTGTTCGGCGAGGTACTCGAGCAAGTCGTCGAGCAGTTCATCGCTCTTCTTGCAGTCCTTGGGGTAGCTCTTGGCGAACCTGGCGTTCTTGGTGCTGAGCTTGAGGTTGACTTCGAGTTCCTTGCTGCCGCGTTCGAGCAAGAGCGACAGCCTGCCCTTTTCCTTGGTCGTCGTGGCGCGCTCCACGGCATCGGCGAAGTCGAGCACTGGGCCATACGGACCGAACACCTTCATGCCGTAGCCGTTGCGGTGCGGCTCTTGGAACCTCTTGTCAAAGGCACCGACGATGTGGTCGCCGACCTTGACCCGCTTGTAGGCGGGCGATCCTTCGAAGACGTGGCGCACCACGAGGTGGGTTGGCGCACCGGCGATCAGTTCGATCCGGATGCCGCTTACGCCGAGATTGTAGAACCAGCCGGGTACGTCTTTGTCCGGTCCCTTGCGCGTCGTCTGCGACCACGGTCGACCGTTGTCGTGATAGTGCACCTGGGCGAGCAGCGGCGTAATCGAGAGCCCTGCGAGCAAAGCACCTAGGAGACGTTGCAGCATGGCAGGAACATTAGCCTTCATCGAGCGATTGGGGCATGCCGATTGCTGATGCGCGCCGTCCGGTGTCCGATCTGTCTTGCCGGCGCAACAAACCCCTGCCGCGGCGTATGCTCGCGACACCCAACCAAAGCATGCTGATCCACCCCTCTGCAGTCGTGCCCGTCCTTGCCGCGTTCCTGCTGGCACCGCTCTGTGCGCAGGACCCTGCGAGCGTCCCGAAGACCTTGCCGCTCGCCGTTGATCGACCGGCGCCGGACGTCGGTCTGACGGAGTGGCTGGGCAAGGCCAAGAACAAGGGGCCTGTCGGCAAGGTGTTGCGCGTCGGCGGCGGCGACCTTCCGGGCGGCATCCCTGAGATCGGCCCCGAGCTCGAGAAGAAGATCCAGGACGCCATCAAGGGGGCGGGCAAGGCGCTGAACGCCGGTCGCAAACAACCTGGCGATCTGGCGCAGCACCACAAGAAGGTCGTCGTCGTGCACGTCATCGATTGGGCCGAGCCGTCGACGAGCACGGACCTGATCGAACTCGTGCGTGGTGTGGTCAAGGCCAACGAGGACCGCGATCTGGAAGCGATCGGGATCATGGCTGCTGGCGAACGTTCCGAGACGCGCGCCAAGGATGCCGGCATCGATTGGCCGGTCGCCTTGACCCAGTTGCACAAGAGTGCGAGCCCGTACCTCAACCCGAGGAAGCAGGCGCGCGTGTTCTTGATCGGTCGCAGCGGCCAGTTGGTGTGGCGCGGCAACCCTGCAAGTGATCGTGCTGGCTTCCTCAAGGCGCTGACCGGGGCGGTCAACCAACTGGGCGCCGAACGCATCGAGCGGGACCTGGGGCCGGACTTCGACGTGGCCCTGCAGCACTACTACGCCGAAGCGATGACGAAGGCGTTGGCGCAAGCGAAGCGCTTGAAGTCGAGCGCGAAGGACGACCCGCGGCAGGCCGCCGACGCCGAGCATCTGACATCGTGGGCGAAGGCTACCGAGTTGCAGTGGCTGCGGGCGATGCGTGCCGCCGCCAAGCGCCGGCGCGACTTCGATGACTACGTGCGCAACATCGATGCGCTGGTGGCGGCGTTCCCACGCACGTCCGGCAAGGAAGCGAAAGCACACGAGAAGGCCACGAGCCGCAAGAGCAACTACGGCCAGCGGCTCAAGGACGAGCGCAAGCTGCTGGCGCTCCAACTAGTGCGACCGCCGCTGTTCCCGGCGGTGAAGAACAAGAGCAACGATCGCTTCGCCAAACGCCTGAACAAGTTCTTGGGCGGCAAGAAGCTGACCGACGAGGCGGAGCGGCGGGCGCAAGATTTGAGCGACCGCTATCGCACGGCGTACTAGGCCAGTAGCTCTAGGTGAGCGGGATCGTGGCGAACTCCGCTTCGCACACGTCATTGCCGCAGACGATCATCGTGCGGCCTTCGGTGACGGAGATGTCCCACTTGTTGTTGCGCTCGAGTCGCTGCTCGAGGAACGCCAACACGTCGCCAGGCACCGCTACGATGCGCAACGCCTCTTTGTTGTGGATGCGTTCCTTCTGGCACTTCTGCACCAGGATGTCCGGTCGTCGGTGCGCATAGACGGCGACCCGTTCAGCCAACTTGGACGCGCGATGCAGCCGGTCGGGAGCGGGGGAGCCGACGTCGATCCAATCGGTGACGCGGCCATCCAACGTCGCGACGAACACCGCCGCATCGTCACCGTCGCTCAAGCCCTTGCCGAACGCGATGCCTTCTTTGTGCTCGAGCACGTAGGCGAGCACGCGGGTCAGTAGGCGCGGCGCATCCTCGGACGGATGCTGCGCCACGCGTAGGTCGTGGTCCTGGTAGACGCCACGATCGACGTCGGCGAAGTTGATCTCGAAGCGGAACAGCATGGCCGACTCGTGGGGAGCGACGCGCTACGACTCGTAGGCGTCGATCGGCGGGCAGGCGCACACGAGGTTGCGGTCACCGTGCACGTCGTTGACGCGGCTGATTGGCGGCCAGTACTTGTGGACCTTGGTCCACGCTGCGGGGAACACCGCGGTCTCACGCGAATACGGCATGTCCCACGCATCGCCAGCGACCAGTTCGGCCGTGTGCGGTGCGTTCTTGAGCGGGTTGTTGTCCTTGTCGTACTTGCCGCTCTCGATGTCGCGAATCTCGTCGCGAATCGCAATCAGCGCATCGCAGAAGCGGTCAAGCTCGGCTTTGCCTTCACTCTCGGTCGGCTCGATCATCATCGTGCCGGCAACGGGGAAGCTGACGGTCGGGGCGTGGAAGCCGTAGTCCATCAGGCGCTTGGCGATGTCGCCAACCTCGACGCCACTGGTGGCCTTGAGTTGACGCACATCGACGATGCACTCGTGCGCGACCATGCCGTTCTGGCCGGTGTAGAGCACCGGGAAGTGGCCCTCGAGTCGCTTGGCGATGTAGTTGGCGTTGGCGATCGCAACCTGGGTCGCGCGGTGCAGGCCGTCGGGGCCCATCATCGCGATGTAGGCGTAGCTGATCGTCAGGATCGACGAGCTGCCCCACGGCGCCGCGCTGACCGGGCCGATCGCGAGGCTGTCGTCACCGGTCGGCTGACACGGAATGACCGGGTGGCTCGACAAAAACGGCGCGAGGTGCTTGGCCACGCAGATGGGGCCCATGCCCGGGCCGCCGCCGCCGTGCGGAATGCAGAACGTCTTGTGCAGGTTGAGGTGGCAGACGTCGGCGCCGAGATCGCCCGGTGCCATCATGCCGACCTGCGCGTTCATGTTGGCGCCGTCCATGTAGACCTGGCCGCCGTTGTCGTGAACGATCTTGCAGATCTCGCGAATGCCTTCTTCGAAGACGCCGTGCGTCGACGGGTAGGTCACCATGAGCGCCGACAGTTGCTCCTTGTGCTCGTCGGCCTTCTTGCGCAGGTCATCGATGTCGATGTTGCCGTCGTCGTCACAGGCAACGACGACCACCTTCATGCCGCACATCGACGCGCTCGCCGGGTTGGTGCCGTGGGCACTCTGCGGGATGATGCAGACGTTGCGTTGCTCTTGGCCGTTCTTGCGATGGAAGGCGCGAATGGTCAGCAAACCGGCGTATTCGCCCTGCGAACCGGCGTTGGGTTGCAGCGAGCATGCGGCAAAGCCGGTGATGTCGCACAGCCACTTCGACAGGTTGTCGAACAGCTTTTGATAGCCAGTGGTCTGGTCCAGCGGGGCGAACGGGTGGATCTTGCCGAAGCCCGGCAGCGAGACGGGATACATCTCCGTCGTCGCGTTGAGCTTCATCGTGCACGAACCGAGCGGGATCATCGACGTCGTCAGCGACAGGTCCTTGGCCTGCAGACGGTAGATGTAGCGCAGCAGTTCGCTCTCGGACTTGAAGCTGTGGAACGTCGGGTGCTCGAGGTAGGCCGTCGTGCGCGCGAGCGCTTGGAGCGGCTTGGCAACCTTGTCGACGGGCAACTGCAGCGGGCTGCCACCAAAGACGGCGAACAGGTTCTGCAGGTCCTCGACCTCGACGGTTTCATCGAGCGACACACCAACACTGCCATCGCCGAAGTCGCGCAGGTTGATGCCGGCGGCAACGGCATCCTTCATGGCCTTCTCGCTGCCATCCTTCGGCCACACGCGAACGGTGTCGAAACGCGCGCCGTCCTGCACCTTGTGGCCAGCGTCGGTCAACGCGGCGGCGAGGCACTCGGTCTGGTTGCGGATACGTTCGGCAATCGCGCGCAGACCTTCGGGGCCGTGGTAGACCGCATACATGCTGGCCATGACGGCCAGCAACACCTGCGCGGTGCAGATGTTCGACGTCGCCTTCTCGCGACGGATGTGCTGCTCACGTGTGCCGAGGGCGAGCCGCAGCGCCGGCTTGCCCGTCTTGTCGATCGTCATGCCGACGATGCGACCCGGCATCTGCCGTTGGAACTTCTTGTTCGCGGTCATGTAGGCCGCGTGCGGGCCGCCATAACCGAGCGGCACACCAAAGCGTTGGCTGCTGCCGCAGACGATGTCGGCGCCCATCTCACCTGGCGGCTTCAACACGGTCAGCGACAGAAGGTCCGCCGCGACGACGACGAAGCCACCGGCCGCGTGCATGCGCTCGATGGTCGGTTGCGGGTCATCGATGATGCCGTCGCTGCCGGGATACTGCAGCAGCACACCGAAGTGACGATCGGTGAACTTGACCGAGCGGTGATCACCGACCTCGATCTGGATGCCCATGGGCTCGGCGCGCGTGCGCAAGACGGCGAGCGTCTGTGGGTGCACGTTGTCGTCGACAAAGAACGTGTCGACGGTCTTGCTCTTGTGCACGCGGTGGCACATGGCCATGCCTTCCGCCGCGGCCGTCGCTTCATCAAGTAGCGAACTGTTCGCGACCTCGAGGCCGGTCAAGTCGAGGATCAACGTCTGGAAGTTGAGCAGGGCCTCGAGGCGACCTTGCGAAATCTCCGCCTGGTAGGGCGTGTATTGCGTGTACCACCCCGGGTTCTCGAGGATGCCACGCTGAATCACGGCCGGCGTGATCGTGTCGTGGTAGCCCATGCCGATGTAGCTGCGCATGACGCGGTTCTCGGCGGCAAACGTTGTCAGTTCCGCCAGCGCCGCGCGTTCGGTCATCGCGTTCGGCGTTGTCAGCTCGGTCTGCCAGCGGATGCTGCTGGGCACGGCCTTCTCGGCCAGGTCTTCGAGCGTGCGGCAATCGAGGGCGTGCAGAATCTGTTCGAGTTCCTTGGGGCTCGGTCCGATGTGCCGGTCCTGGAACTGATCGTGGCGGGGAAATGCTGAGGATGCGTTGGCCATGGGCGGTGGGCCACAGGTCGGACAGCCGACTTTGTGGGGCGAACACAATAGGCCTCCGTCGCCCCGGCGGAAAGGGTCTGTTGGTGCCCGCCGCCAAGATCCTGTCAGCCAGCGTGGGCGTGCTGTTCGCCACAGCTCTGGCAGTGCGTAACCGGCGGGCCGCTGTCGCCGGTTTTGCGCAGCTGGGCCACCAGCAGGTGGGTCGGCAGCAGCAGCACGTGGGCACAGCGGTGGCATTGGCGGCGCTCCGCACTATGGCGGCCGCAATTGGCGCAGTACGGCGAATCGGTCGTGGCGCCGTGGCCGCAGGCGAGGCAGTGGTGCACGTCGGCCGTCTCTCGCGGTGGCAGCTCCGTCATCTCGCGGTGGCTCGCGAGGCTCTGCATCGCCTTCTGCAGCGCTGCCAGGGCCTGCGGCATCTTCTGCGACAGTTCGATGGCGAGGTCGTAGCCGCGCTGGCACGCCTCGTTGCGGTTGCGCCGTGAGGTCGCGCACTGCATGCGGTTGTGGATGCTGTTGAGCCGGTCGAAGTCGTCGATGGCGCGGCTGGCGTCTTCCTTGCGTTGGTCGAGCCAGCGCCGCAGCCCCTGGCCTTCGATCGGATCTTCGCGGCGGAACATCGAGTGCGTGCGCGCCATCTCGCCGCGGACTTCGGTGGCGAGTTCGGCGAGTGCCGTGGTCTGGCGGGTCAGTTCTGTCTGACGCATGCCGCGGATCTCATCGTGGCTGCGCGCCATGCGTGGGTAGGTCAGCGTCAAGAACGTCACGACGACGCACAGCATGCCGACGAAGATCAGGCCGCGAACGTCGCCGCCGTAGACGCCGTTGACTGCGATGCCGGTGGTCAGGGCCGCCAGCGGTAGCGCCGTGCCGAGCGCGAAGCGCCAACCGACGATCGTGCTGACGTGGGCGACGACGAGTGGATACGAGATCGCGGCGGCGATGCCGGCGGCCATCCACGCCGACAGTTCGTAGGCATCGAGCACTGCGAACACGACGAAGAACAGCGAGAACGTCAGTGCGAGCAGCAAGAAGTGGCCGAGTCGGAACTCATCGAGTCGGCCCGGCAGGCGCCATTCGACGGTGTACCAGAACCCAGCCCCGAACAGCAGGATCGCGAGGCCGGCGAGCCGAACGAGTTTGGCGGCTTGTGACAGCTCGGGGGAGGCGATGGCAGCGGCAGCATCGGAGCTGTCGACGACGCGGCTGGCGAAGCCGACCAGCGCGTGGCTGGCGAAGATGGCCAGGACTCCGAGGATGGCGGTGACGACCAGCAGTTCGATGAGCGTGAAGCCGTCGCTGCCATGATGACGCGGGGTGTTCTTCATGACGGGCGTTGGACGGACTACGCGCCGTTGCATTCCCGCGACACTGCATTCCCGCGACGTTTGATTGGTGTGCTACTTGATGAGCTCGCGCAGTTTCGCGATCACCTTGGCATCGAGAGCGAACTCGAGTTTGTGGTCTTTGTTGTCGCCGATCGACAAGTTGTCCTTGGCGACGTGCACGGTGCGGCTGCGACTACCCGTTTCGGTGCGGTGCGTCACGAGCAGGTGCAGTCGGTAGTTGCCGCGCGCCGGCAGGGGCGCCGTCACTGTGTCGTCGGACTTCAGCATGAGGCGCGGGCCTTCGAAGCTTCTGCGGTCATCCTCGCGCAACCAGACTTGGATCGTGTCGCGTTTGAGGTCTGCGGGCAGGCCGGTGACGTGGATCTGGACCTTGCTGGCGCGCGCGAGCGTCACGACCATGCCATCCGTCCACTCGGACAGGCGAATCGTGCGCTTGTTGAGCAACTGCACGGTGCCTTCGGTCTTGGTGGTCTTGCCCAGGTACAGGGTCGCGCAACCGGTGCCGTCCGTCTTGCGGACGTTCTGCGGCAGCATGATGTTGGCGCCGGCGATTGGCACTGCTTCTTCGTCGACGACCTTGACGATGACCTTGCGATAATGCTTCGTGTGGTCGACTGCCTGTAGACGTGCATCGGTGCACGGGCCATCACCCGGGACGACCAGATCGTCGAACATGACGTACTTGCCGTAGTCCGGTGTTGCGGCGAGCAAGCGATACGTGCCACCGCGCAGGTTGTAGAACTGAAACTCGGTGGAGCCGTCGGGCAGCTCCCTCACCTTGGGCATGCGGCCGACGCTCCACTGCCCATCGAGCTTGAGCGTGCTAACGGCATGTCGCTTTGGAACCTCCGACGTGAGCCGCACCGTGACCGTGCCATCGGTTGCGATCGGTTGGTGTTTCGGTCGCGCCTTCGGTTTGAGTGTGAGCGTCACTGCGTCGCTACCAGCCTGCACGGTTGGGCTCTCGAAGTTGCCGTTACGAGCCCGGACATACAGTCGCAGTGGTTTGCCGTCTCGGTCACGCAGGATCGGGCCAGAGCTCACGAAGGTGCCGCGAGTGTCGGTCCGTACGACGTGACCAGTGTTGCGTTTGGCTTGGCTGGAGAAGACGACTTGAGCTCCTGCAACGACCTTGCCGTTGGTGTCGACGACGCGGCCATGGACCTGCGGTACGTAGGGGCGCAGGTTGCACTTGCCAAGATCGATGGCCTTGGCCTTGAGGGGGTGATCGCAGGCGAAGGACGCTGTGTAGCCGCCGCCGTCCACATGGCAGCGCAGCAATCGAGTGCCCTGTAGGGCCTTGCCAGGTTTGATGATGTAGGCTCCCGTGCGGTCGAGAGAGGCCCAGAACTTATGTTCGCCCTCGTCCGTCAGCAAGCGCACTTGCAGCGGAAAGCGCCCCGGTTGGTTGGGGCAACGAAGCGTGATGATGGCGCCCAGGTCGATGTCGACGTCACGAACTTCTCCGGCCGTCGTCGGGCCAGCAAACTGCAGCATCTTGCGACTCTCGAACTGTGGATAGGAATGCAGTTCGATGCCGAGGGCGACGTAGGGATAGACGACGCCGAATGCGTCCTTGGCTGCCGCGTTGATCTGCGGGTTGAGAAACGTGTAGGCAGTCGGGTGGTGCAGCTGCATCGCGCGGACGTTGCCCTTCTCGGGGATGCCACCGCGCAACCGGCGCAGCCGCAGGGAACCATGCGGCGGCAGTTGTAGCTTCGCGCCGCGGCGGCCAGCGAGCGAGTCGGCAATGGTCGGGAAGCCTTCGCGCGGCCCGACCCAACCAGCGGGACAGATCACGGCGCGTGCCTTGAAGTCCTTGTCGATGCCGAGCACGGCGCGGCCGGTCTTGTCGGTAATCGCCACGGCCAGATCCTTGCCACCCGCGTGGAGAGCTACTGGGAACCCGGCGACAACCTTGCCTTCGGCGTCGACGACTCGAACACCAACCGGTTCTTGTTCGCCAACGCGGATGACCCAGACATCGTTGATGCGCTTGGGCTGTTCGGCGCTGTAGTGCGTGGCCGCGATCTGGAAATCCCATGCTCGCGGTTGGCGAGCGAACGTCAGTTTTGCGTGGCCTTCGGGATCGGTGGTTACGAGGGTTGCCTGGCGTAGGCGGCGAACGGCCTCGTCCTCGGCGATCAGAAAGCCGTCCTGGTCCAGGCGCTCCTTGCTACCCGAACGCAGATAGACGGCGACGCCGGGCCGCGGCACGTCGTCGGTGTGGCCGACCACGCGCACCAAAACGGTCTCGGCAATCGGGTCCTGCTTGGCTTGGGCGAAGCTGGCAGTGCTCGTGCAGGCAGCGGCTAGAGCGACGTGGAAGACGATGGTTCGCATGATCGGGTCCGGTCCTTCTCCGGGTGCATTGTCATAGTCACGCAACCCCCTGAGGTTCGTAAGCGTTCTGTCCGCAACGTGCGTGCTATGATCCCTGGCATGCGTGGCCCAATGGTTCGCTCTGCCATCGTGGCAACCTTAGCGGTTGTGGCGAATTGCTCTGTGCTGACAAATGCGTCTGGCCAAGATCCGACGCGGGATCTGCCGGCGAAGCGAGTGCCCGGCGTAACTGCCGAGAAGGCGTTGGACTTGGGGCTGCAGCGACTCCGTGCCGGATGGCACTGGGAAGCGGCGCGCATGTTCCGCGAGATGATGGTGCGGGATGAAAGCAAGCCGTTGCCACACCTGTTGATGGCGCTGGCGATGCGGGATGTGCCGAACCGCGCGGCGCGGCATTGTTATGACGCGATGACGCGACGCGATGCTGGGGCGGCTTCGACGCAGAAGTTGATCAGTGCTTACCAGAGCTACTTTGGTGTTACCGACCAACCGGAATTGAAGGACGCGCGCTTTGCGAAGGTGCCGAGTCGAACTCGGGCGGATGCACTGGTGATGGCTCTGGCGGCGATTGAGGCCAAGCACGCTGGAGTTGCCACTGAGTTGATTGCTGTGGAGCGCTGGCTGTTGCGTGCCAAGAAGGATGAGCCGGTCGTGCACGCCGGCGCATGTGGCGGCGAACAGCCAGTGCCGCAGCGCGACTCCTTGTTGGCGCATCACAACGCTTACGTGGATGCGTTCGGCGCGATGCCATTCATGGTGCCGGGCTACCACCGGGTTGCCAGCAAGGGGGTCGGGTTGTCGGTGGAACGGCTCAAGCTTGCACGCATCCCGCGGCATCCCGACCACAGCGTGACACACCGAGTCGGGTCATTGCTGCCTGGCTTTCAGGTGCCGACTACGCCCGGTGAGGGCACTGAATGGCAGCCGCGCAAGGCGACAGCTTTCGAATTGCAGCGCGGCCTTGGCGGCAAAGCGAAGCTTTCGGACTACAGCGGCAAACCAGTGCTCGTCGTGTTCTTCCTCGGCTTCGGCTGCGCCCACTGCGTTGCGCAACTCGCCGACCTCGATCCCAAGTCCGAACAGTTCCGCGAAGCTGGCATCGAAGTCGTCAGCATCGGCACCGACGACCTCAACCAGGTTCGCGCGGCACGTCAGGCCGCCGACGAGAACGGCGTCGACCCACTGCACTTCGATGTCTTGTGTGACCCGAAGGGCGGCGTGTTCAAGCAGTGGGGTGTCTGGGACGAGTTCAGCGACGAAGCGCTGCACGGCACGTTCCTCGTCGACGGCAAAGGCCGAATCCTGTGGCAGGATATCAGCCTGCGGCCGTTCGAAGAATCGGACTGGCTGCTGGCCGAATCGAAGCGGTTGCTCGCGGCCTGGCAGGATCCGTAGGCCGCTACTTCTTGTGTTCGAAGAACGCGACGCCGCCCGCCTGCAGGCCAACGGCTGCTGATGCAACGAGCTTGTTGGTGCGCAGGTCGACAACGTCGAGCGCACCCGGATCCGCGTTCTTGCCTTCGGACGAGACGAACGCGTAACGGCCATCGGGACTGATCACGACACCGTGCGTGACCCGTCGCGTCGACTTGATGCGTGCGCGCTCCTTGCCCTTCGCTAGGTCCCAGATGCCGATGGCACCTTCAGTCTTGTAGGTCGCAACCAACGTCGAACCATCGGGGGAGATGTCGAGGTTGTAGGGGCCTTTGCCCGTCTGGAGGCGCCGCGTGACCGACCAGTTCTTGGCATCGACTTCGACGATCGTCGCCTTGCCGTTGAGGGCGGCGAAGATGCGTTTGCCGTCGGGGTGCGGTGAGATCCACGTCGGCTTCGCCTCGGACTGGTGGCCCTTCGGCAGGTTGACGTCGAGTTGCATGTTGCGCGTCACCTTGAACGTCACCGCGTCGATCTCATACAGCTCGCCGGACATCATCGCACACGAGTAGTGATGCAGGCCGTCCTTGCTCAGGCGCGAACCGTGCGGCATCGCGCCGGTGACCGTGCGCGCGACTTCGACCATCGCATCCGGGTCGACGATCGAGACCGTGCTCGGCAGCATGCGGCCGTGCAGGTTGAAGTTGACGCAATACAGCAGGCCCGTTGCCGGGCTGATCTGCATCGTCGCCGGGAACATGCCTAGTTCGCACTCGCCGACCAGCTTGTCGTCGGACGTGCGGTACTTGTAGAGGATGCCAAACGGCTTGCCGTGGGCGATCGACAGATACCAATACTTGCCTTCGGGGCCGACCGTCAGGCCGTGCGGCCCTTCGATCTCGGTCGGCTGGTAGCCGACTTCGATGACCCGTTCGACCTTGGCTTCCTTGCCGTCGAACGCGACCAATGCAACTTCGTCGGCTGACTCACACGCTACGTAGACGCGGTAGGTGCCGACGTTGGCGGGGAACGTCTGGGCCGACAGTCCGCTAGCGACAACCAGGGTCGCAAGCATGCAGTGCAGTCTCATCGGCGGCGCCCCTTGTCCTCAACCAGTTCGACGCACCACAGACCCGAGTTCCAGTCGGAGAAGAAGATCTTGCCCTTGTGCGGTTGCGGGCCCCAGGCCATCGCGGCGTTCGGCACGACGCCCTTCGGGTGGGTCGGGATGTACCATGCAATCTCGCGGCCCTGTCGATAGAGGTCGCCCATCAGTTCGCCGGAGATATCGACGACCCGCAGGCCGCCGTTGTAGTAGGCGACGTAGAGCAGGTTGCCTTCGATCCACAGGTTGTGCGTGCCGGCTTCGGGCACCTGGTAGCGGGCGACTTCCTGCGGGTTCTTCAGATCGGTGAAGTCGATGAAGTGGATCCAGCCGCGCGGGTAGGTCGGGTGGTTCTTGGTGTGCAGGCCGTGCGGGAATGCCTCGTCACCGGCGACGACGTAGAACTTGCCCGTCTCCTTGTTGCGCCACGGGAACGCGGCGTGGTTCCAGCCACTGGGGTACGCGTAGCTCGAGATCTTGACCGGGTTGGACGGCGAGCCGCCGCGGATGCCGTTACCGATATCGACCATGTGCACGCCGTAGCGCCAGTTGGACGAGTAGGCGATGCCGTCCTCGATCCACACGTCGTGGATCGATGCACCCGGATCGAAGATCTGGTACGAACCGACCCGCGTTGGCGCGAGTGGGTTTCTGATGTCGAGCACGTCGTAGCGACGACCGGCACTCAGCGCGTAGGCGTAGCCCTTGTCGATGAACAGATTGTGCACGCCGCCGGTCAGTTCGTCGTCGTACTGCGTCAGTCGCTTCGGCTTGCGAGGATTGGCGACGTCGTAGACGACGATCCCGTTCTTGCGGTTGGAAGCGCCTTCGCGACTGATGATGCAGAGGCGGCCGTCTTCGGAGACTTTGACGTCGTTGACCGTGCGCGCGTCACAGGTGACCGTCGCGATGCGTTCCATGCGCGATGGGTCGGTGACATCCCAGAAGATCGCATCGCCGTTGGCGCCCCAGGTGCCGGTCACGCAGTAATCGCGGCCGTCCTGGCCTTCCCAGACCCAGAGGTCCGACGTGTGCACGTCAAGCACTGGGCCGTGGCCGATCTTCTTGAGCTTGCGCTTGGTGGTGAGGCGCTGGTTGCAGCGAATCGTGAACCGGTCCGAAGCCGTGCCACAGGTGGCGACGATGGTGTAGAGGCCGGGCGTCTCGGCGACGAAGCGACCGTCTTGTTCGATCTGGCCGGTGGCGCCGTTGCCGAGCGTGTCATCGGGTGCCGCGTGCATCGTGTAGTGCACCGGCACGCCCTTGATGTCGCCGCCGTCGGCCGAACGGAGTTGTGCCTTGAAGTGCACGACGTCGCCGGTGCGCGCGATCTCTTGCGAGGGCGCGAGCTTGAGGCTGCGCACCGGGTTGTCGATGACTTCGATGGTGTGGTTGTGTTCGAGGCCGCCACCCTTGGCCTGCAGCGTGACGGTGCCGGGCTGGCCCGCCGTCAGGTAGCCGTGGGCGTTGACCGCCATTGTCTCCTTGTTGCTGCTCGACAGGGCAACGCGCAGGTCCTTGCGGGGCGCGTTGTTCTTGTCGACAACGGCGCCGGTAACGCGCACCGAGGTACCGGTGTAAAGCCTCTTCGGGGCGCCAGTCAGTTGGATGCCCACCGGTTTCGGGTGCGGGATCGTGACGATCACCTTGGCTTCCGGGCCGCGGCCACCTGGCAGCACGGCGCGCACGACGATCTCGAAGTTGCCCGGCTTGAGTGCCGAGACTTCGCCTTCGCGGCTGACGCGCACGGAGCGGCGGGCACGCGAGATGTAGAGCAGGCGGCCTTCGACCTCGACGCCGTCCTTGTTGAGGATCTGCGTCTCGAGTTGCGCCTTCTCGCCAACCTGCAGCGTCAGATGGTCGGGACTGACGTTGACCTTGCCGTTGTCAGAAGGTTTCGAGAGCTGCTGGGCGAGAGCCGTCGATGGGGCCGCCATCGCGAGCAGCAGGATGGCGGAGACGGTGCGGGAGTATGAGAACAAGTGGGGCTCCTGAGGAAGGCGCGTCGTTGCGGTTCCTCAGGAGTGTATGCCGGTCTTCGCGGCGAGTGCCAGGGTGCATCCGGATGGGACGCACCCGCGACACTAATTCCAGGTGACCTGGAGCGCGTTGGTGACCCCGGCGCCCATCGCCTGGCCCGCATCGGTGTAGACCGACTGCAGGTAGAGCGAGAACCCCGGCGGCAACAGGCCTCCGATGCCCAGCGGCACGGCGAAGTTGCCGCTCGGATCCGCGGCAATCGGGCCGAGGATCACCGGCGTCGGCGAAATCAGTTGGCCACCGTTCCACGGCGATGGGTTGGGGAACACGTCGAAGACGAGCAGGCCGTTGGTCGATGCCGGCATGCCAACGATTGCGAGCGTGGTGCTCGTGCCGGGCGACAAGTCGCCACCACACATGCTCATCGTCGCGGCGCCGACGGTCGTCAACGGGTAGTCCGGTTGGCAGAAGTCGCAGTTGAACTTGTCGGCGCGGAATACGTCGATGGCGCACTCCATGATGTTGGGACTGCCGGTGTCGGCAGCACGGAAGCGCACCTGCGTCGTAGCCGTCGGCGTGATGAACTGGCCAACAGCAAAGCTGTAGGCGGTCCATTGGTTGGTGTGGTTCGGCGGGTTGCCGATCTGGGCCGTGATCGTCATGACCGTCGTCCAGTTGCTGCCATCACCAGAGACGGAGACTTCGAGCGAGTCACTGCCCGACGAATACACCCAGGCTTGGAACGAGATCGTGCCGTCCGATCCGGAGTAGTCGAGCGGCGGTGAGATCAGGTCGGTGGGGCCGCCATCGACGTCGTTGAGGCCAGCTGGCTCGAGTTGTTGGCCCTGCTTGGTGACGAAGCAGAAGTCGGCCGTGCCCGATTGCGCGTCAACAAAAGGTGCCGCGATATGGCCGCTGTTGACCGTGCCGTTCGGGTCGGCGCGTTCCCACGCACCGTTGACCAGGCCCGCACCGTTTTGCACGGTGAAGCCAGCGACGCCGAGTTCGAAGTCGTTCTGGTAGAGCAGGTCGACGGCGTTGGCGGCAAGGCCTTCGTAGTAGCCCGCCGGCGCCGCTGGCGGATCATTGAAGGTGTTGCCGCTGTTGGCCTGCACGCTGACGTAGAACCGCACGCCGTCGGCGCAGTTCATGGCGGGGAGCGAGCCGGTGTAGCGGCCGGTGCCGTTGTCCGTCATCGTCTGCTGCACGAACGGCGCGTTGTTGATCGAGTAGTGCAGTTGGCCCGTGCCGCTGACGGGCAGGAGACCACCCGTGCCCAGCACGTCAACAACGATTGGTTGCGCAGATCCAGGGGAGATCATCGACGGCAAGCCACCGACGTAGCTGAACGTAATGTCGCTCGGTGGATCGTTGATGTAGACCTCCGTGCCGGAGCAGCGGCCGACGACCATGTCGTTCCAGCCGTCGCCGTCGATGTCGAAGACCGCCACGTCGAACGTGCCTTGCAGCATGCCAGGGGTGATACCGCCGACGACCTGGCCGGCGATGGTCTGCTCCTGCAGCGTGACGTTCGGCGCGTCGCCGAGGTTGCGGAAGATGTGGCAGCGACGGTTGCAGCCGCTGATGTCGACGTCGACGTCGGCGATGATTGCGTCGTTCCAACCGTCGTTGTCGAGGTCGACGATCAGGTTGTTGCCACCGAAGCCGTCGTCACTGCCGCCACCCGAGTAGGTGAAGGCGATGGTCGGCGAGAACGGCACGGGAACCTGCCCCGGCGTCGCCGTCTGGTTGAGGATGTAGCGGTCCTGACCGTCGTCACTGACGATCATGTCCGGCAGGTTGTCGTTGTTGAGGTCGCCGATGTTGAAGTGGTATGGCGCGTTGTTGTAGGCGACGTTGTAGCTACCGAAGATGCCGTTGGTCGCGGTGTCGTTGTAGCTGATCGAGATGCCCTGCGGCGCATTGAGCGCGTCATCCTTGACGATGTCGAGCTTGCCGTCGTTGTTCATGTCGACGATGTCGACCTTCATGCCAAACGAAGACTCGAGCATCACCGTCGTCATGCGCGCGGCCGATTCATCCGTGAAGTAGCCGGTGCCGTCGTTGATCAGCAGGCGATCGTCGATGTCGTTGGGCCGCGTGCCACCTTGTTGGTAGTCGCCGAAGTAGAGGTCGAGGTCGCCGTCACCGTCGACGTCGCCGGCTGCCACCGAGCAGAACCGATGGTGGCCGCCCCAAGGGGTGTCGTCGATGCGTAGAGGGTCATCGAAGAGCAGGCCTTGCCACACGCCGCCGGTCTCACCGAGGTTGATGTAGACGCGCGGGACGCGGATGTATTGTGCCTGGCCGGCGGTCAGCGTCGTGCACGTGACGACGTCGAGCCAGGTGTCACCGTTGACGTCGGCGATGACGACGTCGCGGTCGTTGGTCGCATCGAGGAACGCGGTGCTGCCGGGCACCGTCGAGAGCGTCAGCGTCGACGAACGATCGGTGAGCACCCCGTTTTCGTTCATCATCAGAAGGTTCTGGAAGTGGCCGCCCGAGGTGAACGGTTGCTTGCGCACGATCACGAGGTCGGTGTCGCCGTCCTTGTCGAGGTCGGCCCACGCGTAGTCCTTCTCCTGGGTGTCGCTGGCGAACAGATTGGCGCTCGCGACGGCACGCGTCGAGGTTTCGTTCTGGAAGCTGACCCACTGCGCTTGCAGCGATGGCGCGGCGCAGGTGACGGCGAGAAGTAGCAGACAGGACGTGGGACTCGGATAGCGCACGGATACCTCTTCTTCGATTGGGCTTTCTCGCGGTGGCTGGCAGAGCTTGGCCGCGAGACGATTGGGGTGACGAGAATGGTAACCGTTGCGACGGACGTCATGGGGCCCAAACGCGCGATGACATCGATTAGACAGCTTGTCCGGTCGGGGCGTGGTGGCTCCAGCGGCTATGCTGCTGGGATGATCTCCCGGACTCGGTCGTTGGCCGTTGCTTGTCTGCTGGTCGCCGCCCCGCTGTTGCTTGCTCAGGAGCCACAGGCCCCGTCGCAGGTCCTGCGTGTGTTCCTGCTGGCGGGCCAATCCAACATGGAAGGCCAGGCCGTCGTCGACCTCGATCACGAGCAGTACTACAACGGCGGCCGCGGCACGTTGCAGCGCGTCATGAAGGATGCCAAGGACGAGCGCTACGCGCACCTCGTCGACAAGGAGGGCATGTGGGTGAAGCGCGACGACGTGGTCGTCTGGTATCGCGCCGGTGGCGAACGGCTCAAGGTTGGCGAGTTGTCGATCGGCTACGCGGTCTACGACGGCCGGCATCACTTTGGCCCGGAGTTGCAGTTCGGCCACGTGATCGGGGATCATTTGCGCGAGCCGGTGTTGCTGATCAAGACGGCGTGGGGTGGCAAGAGTCTGCACAAGGACTTCCGGCCACCGAGTGCCGAAGGTGCCACTGGGCCGTTCTACACGCGCATGATCGCCGAGTATCGGGAAGCGCTCGGGTCGATCAGTAAGCACTTCCCGCAGTTCGCGAAGCACCAGCCGGTGCTCACTGGCTTCGTGTGGTTCCAGGGTTGGAACGACATGGTCGACAAGGATGCGACCAAGAACTACGCGGACAACCTGACGGATCTGATTCGCGACGTGCGGCGCGATCTCCAGTCGCCACGCTTGCCAGTCGTCGTCGCCGAGACCGGCAACGCCGATAGCGAAGTGTTCCGCGCCGCGCAGAAGGCCGGCGTCACGCGCAAGGAGTTCGCGGGCAACGCGTTGTTCGTCGAGACGCGCAAGTTCCTGCGCAAGCCAGAAGACTCGCCGAACACCGGCCACGGACATCATTGGTACGGCAACGCTGAGAGCTACTTCCTGATCGGGAACCGGATGGGTGAAGCGATGCGGTACCTGCTCAAGACGCAGAAGTAGGGGCGATCTGCCGAGGTCGGCGCTTGCGGTTCGGCGCGCGTGGTTGTGACACGTATGTGCCTATGGCCACAACTGCTTGCCTTGCACGGGGCGAACTGTCGAACAAGGCTACACTGCTCGTTAGACAGTCCCTTCGCATCCGGAGTTCCACCCCTCATGTATCGCCCGTTGCTCTGTGTCGCAGCTGCCCTCGCCGCTGCGCCGTCCGTCCTCAGTCAAGAACTGCCCCAAGCGTGGGCCGACCAGCTGCATTGGCGCAGCATTGGCCCGGCAACCATGGGAGGCCGCATCATCGGTCTCGCCGTCTACGAGAAGGAGCCGAGCACGTGGTGGGCCGCGACCGCGTCCGGTGGCTTGCTCAAGACGACCAACAACGGCACGACGTTTGAGCATCAGTTCGATCGCGAGAAGGTCGTATCGATCGGCGCCGTCGCGGTGTCGCAATCCGACAAGAACATCCTTTGGGTCGGCACGGGTGAGAACAACCCGCGCAACTCGGTGAGCTACGGCAAGGGCGTCTACAAGTCGACCGACGGCGGCAAGACGTTCACGCACATGGGCCTCGAGGGCACGTTCCAGACGGGACGCATCTCGATCCACCCGACCAACCCCGACATCGTCTACATCGGTGCGCTCGGTCGCCTCTACGGTCCCAATGAAGATCGTGGTCTCTACAAGACAACCGACGGCGGCAAGAACTGGGAGAAGGTCCTGTTCGTCGACAACAACACCGGTGTCATCGACATCGACATGCACCCGGAGGATCCGGACACGTTGATGGTCGCGACCTACGAGCGCGCCCGTGATGGCTTCGACACCAATGACCCGGCCAAGCGCTGGGGCCCCGGCGGCGGCATCTGGAAGACCACCGACGGTGGTTCGAGTTGGATGCAAGTCAAGAAGGGCTTGCCATCCGGCCAACTCGGTCGCGTCGGCATCGACTACTACCGCAAGGACCCGAACGTCCTGATGGCGGTCGTCGAGAGTGACATGATCGCCAAGCAACCGGAAGACGCTCCGTACCACGGTGCCCGCGTCACCAATGCGGATGCTGGCGTCAAGATCACGTCGGTTGGTCGTGCTGCAAACAACGTCGACGTGCGTCGCGGTGGTGGCTTCGGTGCCGGTCGCGGTGGTCGCGGCGCGATGGCTCCCGATACTGACGGTGCCGAGGCGAAGAAGAAGCCCGAGCCGACGCCCGCCGAAAAGGCCGGTCTCAAGAAGGACGACATCGTGCTCAAGATCGGCGACGTGCGCGTCAACACGCCGCGCGAGTTCGATCGTGAGTGCCGCCAGTACACGGCCGGCCAAGAAACCACGCTGACGATCGTTCGCGACAAGAAGGACCAAGAGGTCACGATCACGTTCGGCAAGTACCCGAAGGGCGCTCGCTCGCCGTTCACCGGCACGCTCGGTGGCCAGGCGGGTGACATGCAGGACATGCAGGGCCCGAACGGCCACGAATACGGCGGTGTCTACAAGTCCGAAGACGGCGGCGAGTCATGGACGCGCATCAACTCGCTCAACCCGCGGCCGATGTACTACAGCCAGATTCGCATCGACCCGAGCAACAGCGACAACATCATGCTCTGCGGCACGTCGCTCTACCGCTCGACCGATGGTGGCAAGACGTTCGATCGCGGCGCGGGTCGTGGCATGCACGTCGACCACCACGCCGAATGGATCGACCCGAACGACGGCAACCACATCATCCACGGCTGTGACGGTGGCATCTACGTCACCTACGACGCGGGCAAGAACTGGGATCACCTCAACCACGTCGCGATCGGCCAGTTCTATCACGTCGGCGTCAGCTCGGATCGCAACTACCGCGTCTACGGCGGCCTGCAGGACAACGGTAGCTGGGGCGCGCCGAGCCGCACCGCCGGCACCGGTGCCCGCAACCATGACTGGGTGCGTATCGGTGGTGGCGACGGCTTCCGTTGCCTCGTCGATCCCGACGACAAGAACGTCATCTACAGCCAGAGCCAGAACGGTCCGCCGAGCTGGCGCAACCTGAGCAACTCCCAGCGTGGCAGCCTGCGTTCGCGCGGCCGTCGTGGCCAAGGCGGCAGCCGTGAGCGCACGCGCTTCAACTGGGAGACGCCCTACATCCTGTCGGGGCACAACAGCAAGATCGTCTACACGGCGGGCAACAAGGTGTTCAAGTCGCTCAACCGCGGCGCCGGGATGAAGGCCATCTCGCCGAACATCACCAACACCGATCGTGGTGCGGCCACGGCACTCGCCGAGTCGCCGGTCAACGCTGACATCGTCTACGTCGGCACCGATGATGGTGCGCTGTGGGTGACCCGCGACGGTGGCGACAACTGGCACAACTGTTTCGAACTGCCGGAGCTGGATCCGACCGAGGCGATCGACGAAGAGCCGAGTGAGAGCGTGACGCCTGAAGTCGAAGAAGAAGTTGTCGCGTCCGTTGCTGCCAGCCGGGCACGTGGCCGTCGTCAAGACCCGCAGGGTCGTGAAGGACGCGCCGGCCGTCGCGGTGAAGGACGCCGTGGAGAAGGGCGTCGCCGCGGTCGCGGCCGTGGTGCAGCGGCCGCTGCCGACGAAGCGAAGAACGAGGCGCAATTGATTGCCAAGCTCGTTCCCGGCCCGCGCTGGGTCAGCGAACTGTGCGCGTCGAAGTTCGACGCCAAGCGCGCCTACGTGACGCTGGACGGCCACCGCAGTGACGACGACGCGGCCTACGCGTTGATGACCGAAGACGCCGGTGCGACGTGGAAGTCGCTGACGGCGACCCTGCCGGAAGGTGCTGGTTCGACCCGCACGATCCAGGAGGACCCGGTCAACGAGAACGTGCTCTACCTCGGCACCGAGTTCCAGACGTTCGTCACGCTCGATCGTGGCGCCCACTGGACCCGCTTCAACGGCGACCTGCCGACGGTTGCGGTGCACGCGTTCGCGATCAACGTGCCGTCCGGCGAAGTCGTCGCTGGCACGCACGGTCGCAGCCTGTGGATTGGCAGCGTCAACGAGATCCGTCAGATGACCAAGGAAGTGATGGCGAAGGACGCGCACTTCTACACCCCGGTCTCGGCGATCATCTGGCGCAGCGGTCTCGGCACCGGCGACACCAACCGTCGTTTCGCCGGCGAGAACCCGGCCGCCGGCGCGCACCTCGCGTACCACCTCAAGAAGAAGGCACGCAACGTCAAGCTCGAGATCCTCGACGGCAGTGGCAAGGGTGTGACCGAGATCGCAACGAAGAGCGAAGCTGGCTTCCATCGCGTCAGCTGGAACCTGCGCGGTCCCGTGCAGATCCCGGCCGGCGCCAGTGAGCGTCAGATCAGCTTCATGCGTCGCCGCGGCGGCACCCGCGTTGGCCCCGGTGTCTACACCGCCAGGCTGACGGTCGACGGCGTCGAGATGACGCAGCGGATCAAGGTCGAGATCGACCCGGATCACCCGGACCCGAGCTGGATGGCGAACGAGGAAGCTGCTGCGCTGCAGGAGTTCCTCGAGCTCGAAGGCGACGAAGAGCACGGCGGCGACTTCTAGTCGCCGCGTGCCGCGCTACATGTCCCGGTAGACGCGCATGCCTTCTTTGGCACGCGCGTGGGCCAGGACGTTCTGCGCCGCCTCCAGCGCCGCGTGCCGGATCAGCGGCTCCGGGCTGTCGAGGCTCAGCGCAATGATCTTGCGACCGGCGGGGTGCAGCAGTTCGCCGAAGACCAGCAGCACCTCGGCCTTGTCCGGCCCCGACACGATCTGGTCGAAGCCTTGCACCAGCGCGTCGAGCGCGTGCTTGCTCGAACGGGCATACAGCAGAACGCGCACCAACTCATCGCGGGAAACGGGTGGCTTGTCTTCTTGCCACAGCTCGCGCGCGGCCTGCGCAGCCTGGTCGGGTGGCAGCACGCAAAGCAGCGATGGCAGTAGGACCGTCTTGTTCTGCTTCTGGAACACGACCTTGTCCGTCGGCGGCGGCGACGGGATCCAGCCGTTGCGACCACCGCGGCCACCGCCGACCTGGATGGGCCAGCTGGTCTGGGCTAGGTGCTGGCCGGCCATGATCCGTGGCCGCGCCGTGTAGCCCTTGCGCATGGCGCGCAACACCGCGTCCTTGCCCGCGTCGCCGGCGAGCGCACAAGCGCGGCGCAGGAAGTCGCCGTATTGTTCGCCCAGTTGGCTCGCGACCCAGCGCCCGCGTAATGCGAGTGCTGCTTCGGCTGCATACTGACTGCCGATCGAAGCGAGATCCTTGGCGATCAGGGTCCGGTGCGACTCACTCAGCAGACGCCGCTTTGCGACATCGGCGTAGTGCGCTTCCATCGCCTTGATCAGGTCGTTGCTCCTCGGGCTGCTGCGCACGCCGGTCACGAAGCTGGAGTAGGCGACCCGACTCAGGTTGCCCGGCACGCTCTTGCTCGCGGCCACACCCTTTGCGAGCGCCTCGGTGCCGGCCGCGTGCCAGTTGTGTCGTCCCAGTCGGTTCCAGTATGCGCGGAAGCAGTCGTCCGTGTGTTCGGCCTCCGTGACGAGTTCGGCCAGCTTCACGCCGTGGTTGATCAGCTGTTGCGTGTGTTCCTTGCCGAGACGTCGCGCGAGCGAGAACAGGCCGATGCAGTCGTCGCGGAAGCGTTCGTCGGCGAGCCACTTGGGCCCGAGCTCGAAGAGATCATCGATCGTGCCCAGATAGGCGACGAGACCACCAAGGCTCTCGAGGTGGTCATGGCCGGTGTGGAAGCCTGCGGCATTGGCGAGCGCGAGGTTGATGCAGCGGCGGGCGAGGTCCTTGGGGTAACCCTCCATCTGCTGCTCCGCCATGAGCCAGCGGTAGGCACAACTGGCGAACAGGGCTTTGCGTTGGGTGTCGTTGCAGGCGTCGGCCCAGTCGAGCAACCGCTTGGTCATGCCGATCATCTCGGCGTCCCATGCAGTCACGTAGGGTTCTGCCTGTTGATCGATGATGGCCTGCGCCAACACGGAGTCGTGGCTGGCCGCCTGCATGCGCGCGAGGAAGCCGGGCAGGTCGATGGTCTGTTCGATGGCGCCAAAGGTGCCGAGGTCGAGGGCCTTGAGGAGCGCTGCCCGCAACGCCTTGCGGTTCGCGGCGGACAGGTCCTCGATGTTTGGCATTCGGTCACAGGCGCCTTCGCGAACGAGTTGGTTCTCGTCCGTCAGCGCTTTGATGATGAGCGGTAGGTGCTCGTCCTGGCGGCAGCGCTCAAGCGCCATTGTGCGAACGAACGGGTTCTTGTGTCCGAGCGCACGCTGCAGGATCGGAATGTTGTGACGCGTGTCTAGCTGGTCGGCGATCCGCATCAGGTCTTCCACTCGCAGGTCGACGTTGATGTCGCCGATCCAGACCTTGCCGGCCAGGCACCTTGCGATGCTGCGCGCCGTGCTCGGATCGCGTTGGTAGAATTCCCAGTCGATGCTGTTGATCTTGTTCAGTCGCTCGGGCAATCCGGTTGCCGCAATCGAGTGCAGCAAGCGGCCGATGACGACCTCCGAGCGCGGGTCCTGCTTGTTGTCGGCGCTAGCCTGTTGCTTGCGCACCGCAGCCTCAGCGCCCTGTTCGCCTGAAGCCTTCGCCGCAGCGAGCGCTTGCTCGAACAGTTGCTTGGTCGCCTCGGGGTTGCCTTCGTAGGCGCGCGCGAAAACGGCCTTCTCCAACATGACGCGCCACTTGGCAGTGGCGTCAGGTTGCTGAGCCGGAAGGGACGCCGTGGTGAAGGCCGTGATGGCCAGCAGGACGGAAAGCGAGAATGCGCGGTTGCTCATGGGGTTCCTCTGTGACTTGGACGTGCAGAGGGGGCTCTGCAGGATCAGGAACAAAGCAGATCGATCCGAGTCGGTTGCCAAAGCGACGCGACACAGATGTCAAAGGATGTGACAGCGGCAGATATCGCCGCCGTTCGCTAGATGTCGAGGCGGTAGCCGACGCCGAAGACCGTGTGCAGGTAACGCGGCTTCTTGACGTCGACCTCGACCTTCTGGCGCAGGCGCGCCATGTGTTGGTCGACGGTGCGCGTCGTCGGGAACGATTCGTGGCCCCAGATCTCGTCGAGGAAACGACTGCGCGTGACCGCCTTGCCGCGTTCGCGCCACAGCAGTTTGAGCATCTCGCTCTCGCGTTGCGACAGGTCGATGGCGCCGTCGTCGCGTTGCACTGCCAGGCGGGCAAGGTCGATCTGGATCGGGCCGAGTTGCAGTTGCTCTGGCACGTCAGGCTGCGCCTGTTCGACCGCACGCAATCGGGCGCGAACGCGCGCCAACAGCTCTGCCAGGCTGAATGGCTTGGTTACGTAGTCATCGGCACCGAGGTCGAGACCTTGCACCTTGTCGACTTCCTGGTTGCGCGCCGTGAGCAGAATCACCGGCAGCTTGCGACCGTTGCGACGGATGTCCTTCAAGACATCGAAGCCTGAACGGTGCGGCAGCATGACGTCGAGTAGAACGAGGTCGACGCTGGTCTCCTCGAGCAGTTGCAGCGCGGCGCGGCCGTCGCGAGCGACGGTGACTTCATAGCCGTCCGTCGTAAGGGCGTGCTCGAGTCCGGCGAGAATCGAGTCTTCGTCCTCAACAACCAGAATGCGCGGCGTGCTCATGCGGGGTCCTCGGTTTGCATGGTTGCCGCGGGCTCCGTCTACTGCAAGTCCCCGTCACCGGGTCGCTGGGGGAGCTCGATGACGAACACGGCGCCGCCGCCTTCACGAGCTTCGCAGAACGCCGTGCCGTGATGGGCCTTCGCGATACGTGCCACCAGGGCCAGGCCGATGCCGGTGCCGCGGGCCTTGCGCGTGTCTTCGCTGCCGCCGCGGTAGAACTCGCCAAACACCTTGCCGCGTTCGTCGTCCGGCACGCCGGGGCCGCGGTCGCGAACTTCGAGGCGCACACGATTCTTGCTGCTCACCACGGCGACGTCGATCTGCGCCGAGCCTTTGGCGTGGCGCGCGGCGTTCTCCAGCAGGTTGGCCAGGGCGCCAAGCAGCGACTCACGATCTGCGTGCACCCGGCAGGCAGGTCCATCGCGGCCAGCGAGGACAACAGGGGGACTATCGGGCGCCGCCAGTTCGTGACGTTCGATTGCCTCCCGGCAAACATCATCCGGATTGAGGACGGCGTGCTGGCCAGCTTCAAGACCGAGCCGTTCGACGCGCGCAAGATCGAGCACGTTGCGCACCAGTTGATCAAGCCGTTCGGACTCCCGCGCGATGCGGCCGCCAAACTCACGCACCTTGGCGTCGTCGAGGTTGCCGCGTTCGAGCAGTTCGCCGAGCAGCCGCGTGGCGGTCAACGGCGTCTTGAGTTCGTGGCTGACGGCGGCGACAAAGCCTGCCCGTTGCTCGTTGAGTTGCTCCGTTTGCCGCAGCGCCCGCAAGCCAAGCAGGCCGGCAACGAACGCCGCGAGCACCGCTGTGCCGAGTGCGAGCAGCCACGTGATGCGACGTTCCGAACGGTTTGCGGAAGCCGTGCTCGTTGGGTCCGCATGGATCGTGATCACGCCCAGGCTGCGCGGCAGATCCTGGCGGAACAGGGTTGGTGGCGCGGTATCCGGCAATGCCTCTGCAGAACTCGACACCAGTTGTTCGCCAGCGAATGTTCTCAGAACGACGATGATGCCAAGCTCGTCGAGTAGCTCCACGGTTGCGGGTGGAAACAGCTCCGTGCGGAGTTGCTCCAATGAGATGCCCCGAACTTCGTTGGTCGCGGCCCCTGGTGTGAATGCGAGCAGCCAACCGCCGCGGTCCTGTGTGTAGTGCAACCACGGTGCGGTCCGCGTAGTTGTCACGTAGATCGCTTGCAAACCGCGCCATGCGGCGGCGCGCTGTAGCGGGTGGGCTGCTGCCAACAGTTCCTGGTGGCGTTGCGCGGTCGCGTGGTTCTTGTGGAACTCAAGGACCCGGTCCGCCAACGCCGCGGTGCCGAAGTCCTCGTCGTCGCGTTGGTCCCGCAACAAGTCGACCGCCAGTTGATACGCATCTTCACCAGCGTTGCCTGCATCGGGTTGCGACAGCAACGACAACGCTCGCGCACTGAGATCGAAGCGGATGCCACGTTCGTCGCGACCGATACGTTGCTGGGCGAGGTCTCGCCAGATCGTTCGCGCTGCCGCGAGATCGTCTTGTTGCCGCAGGAGCGAAGCCTTCCGTAGCTTCAGCCATGTCTGGACCGTCGGTGATGCCGAATCCGCTTGAGTGGTCAGCCACTGCATGCCGGCAGCTGCGCCCTGATTGCGCACCGTGCGATCGAACCCGGCCGCAAGCAGCAGCAACTGATCGTCGATATCTGGATCCTGCGCCGGTCGATTGGACTGGCTCACCGGATCCGCGCTCTGCCCAGGCCATGCTTCGCCGGTTCGCCACCGTTCCAGCCGTGCCACGACCGAGAGCGCCTGCCGTTTCACCGCACTCTGGTAGTCGAGTTCGCCCTGAACTCCTTCGAGTTGCCACGTGCGGATCCCGACCCCGACCAAGACGATGATCGGCAGGGCCAGTGCAGTTCGCAGGAACCACCGCGAGGAACGCATGGCCGTCAGTCTAGCCCGAATCGTTTGCGAGATATCCAGGCTGGTTCTCGTAGGCTCCTGCCATGGACGGATGGTTGGCGGTTTATGGGGTGGTGTTATCCGGGCTCGGGACGGCGGTCGCGCTGGCGCGGAAGAACGTGTCCCCTCGCGCCACGGTCGATGATGCACGCGGCATCGCCGTCCTCACCTTTACTGCTAGCCTGAGGCTTGTTGGCACGATCGCCGCGCTGGTCACGGTTGCAGCGTTGCTCATGGGCTTGCTTGACTGGCCGGAACCGATCGCGCCGAGTTGGCGCACGGGAACCCTCGTTCTGTTCGGTGTGATCGCAGGGCTCGGTGTGTTGTTGGCTCTCCATATGCGCAAACGCGTGGAGCTGAGTCGCGACGATGTGGTCGTCAGGAGGGCTTTGCGAGGCAAGGTATCGGTGCCCTGGTCGGACGTCCAAGAAGTGACGTTCCGCAATGGCGCGTTCATCATGCGCGCATCGGAAGGGCGCAGCATCACGGTCAACAGCGCCATGAATGGCATGAAGACCCTGCTCGCGGCCATGGATGCAGCCTTGCCGCGCAAGGTCTACATCAGCTCGGTCGGCGACTACAACGCGATGAAGCGGAACATGCCGAACGCCTAGCGCAGCTGCTAGCCGAAGATCTCCGGCATGCCGCCGGTGCTGTCGACAAACGTCTCGGTCTTCACGCCAACGGCGTTGAGCATGCCGACGAAGACGTTGCTGAACGGCGTCTCCTCGTCGTACTTACGGTAATGCCCATGATTGATGCCGAGCTTGCCGCCGCCGACAAGCGCCAACGGCAGGTTGCGCGCGTTGTGCGTCGTGCTGCAGCAGCTGCCGTAGAGGATTTGCGTCGTATCGAGCAGTGACGCGCCATCGTCGCGCGTGCCGTCCTTGATCTCGTCCAAGCGCTTGACGAAGTGCAGGAACTGCTCCGCGTGCCAGCGGTCGTAGCGACCCCACTGTTCCCAGTGACCAACGTGTTGGTCGTGGCTGATCGTGTGGTGGCCACGCTTGATGCCGAGGGCCCGGTTCGGGAACGAATCGGCGAAGCCCATGCCGTCTTCGCGGCCGGTCATGTAGGTGACGACGCGCGTCAGGTCGAGCTGCAGTGCGAGGACGATCAGGTCGTACATCGAACGCAGGTAGGCACCCGGATCGACGTTGGGTGCGATGTCGAGATCGATCTTGCTCGCATCGAACTTCGGCAGCGGCTTGTCGAGCCACTGCTCGTTGCGGCGAAGTTGTTCTTCGACCGAGTCGAGCGATTGCAGATACTGATCGAGCTTCTCCTGGTCACCCTTGCCAAGACGCTTCTGCAAGCGCTTGCTGTCTTCGAGCACGAGGTCGACGATCTTCTTGCCGGCCGCGAGGCTCTTCTTGCGTTCTTCGGTCGAGACGCCGCCACCGGGAGTGAAGTAGCGCTCGAAGATCAGGCGCTGCTTGTGCTGCGCCGGGATCGGTCGCGCCGCGTGGTCGAACGACAAGGTCGACGTGCGCGACTTGTAGCCAACGCCGCCGTCTGTCGACAGCACGAGCGACGGGTAGCGCGTGTGCTTCTTGAGTTGCATCGCCGCGATCTGGTCGACGGAGATGCGGTTCTTGTAGACGTCGCCGCGCATGTCGCCAGCCGTCAGCCACGTGTCGCCGGCGAGGTGGCCGAGCAGGTTGCGTGACAGTGGGTGGCTCAGGCCACCGAGCAGCGTCATCTTCTTGCGGAACGGCTCGAGGCACTTGAGCACCTCGGTGGGCTTGTAGTTGGGACCCGGATCGTGTGGCAGCCAGCGCCACTTGCCCCACTTCTTGTCGTGTTCCTTCGGCATCGACGCGCCGTTGGGGAAGTAGACGTAGCACATGCGGCGGACGTCGTTGTCGCGCTTTGGCATGAGGGGCCGCATCGCGTCCAGCATCGGAAGGGCGGCTGCGACACCGGTGCCGCGCAGGAAGGTGCGTCGGTCGAGTTGCCAGGGCTTCTGCATGTTTCGCTGGAGGGGGCCAGAAACGGAGCTTCGAAGGATGGAGAGCTTACGCAATCCAGGGTGGTTTGACTAGGTTGCCAACTCTCGCTGGCTTGGCTACTTGGACAAGAAGGACGACGACGTTGCGACGGCCTTGATGGCGGCGCGACTGCGGAAGCCTTGATCCTTCACCTGCTCGAGCAGGGCGTTGATCTCCTCTTCATCGGCGAAGAACAGCTCACGGCCGAGTGCATAGGAGAAGAGATGTTCGATCGTCGCGCGGGCGAACTTCTCTTGCCGTTGGGCGACCAGCCACTCCTTGATGCCGTTGAGACCATCGACATCCGTGCCGTCGGGCAGCGTCGACGTGGCGTCGACCTTGAGCCCCTTGCGCTTGGGCTCGAAGCGGCCGATGGCGCTCATGCGTTCGAACGGGAAGCCATACGGGTCGAGGCCGGCGTGGCAATCGCGGCACGAAGCCTTGTCGCTGTGCGATTGGATCTGCTGCTTCAACGTCATCTTGTCGAAGCCGGGCGTCTCCGGGTCGAGGTCCGGAACGTTCGGTGGCGGCGCCGGCGGCTCGTCACCGAGCAGGCGCGCGCGCAGCCAGACAGCGCGCTTGATCGGGTGCGGCTCATTGCCGTCAGAGTGGCCGACGTGGAACGAACCGTGCGACATCAAACCGGCGGTGCGCTCGGGCTTGTTGTCCGGCAGCTTGACCGGACGGAAGTGTTGGCCGCTGACACCAGGCACGCCGTAGAACTCGGCGAGGTTCTGGTTGAGCATCGCGAAGTCCGCTGACACGAACGTCGAGAGCGGCAGGTCGTTGGCAAACACGTGCTCGACGAACGTGTAGGTCTCCTCGGCCATGTCGCGCTTGACGTAGCGCGTGTAGGCGGGGTGCTTGTTGACGTTGATCGTCATGCCTTCGTGACGATCCATGCGCAGCCACTCGAAGCTGAAGCGGCGCAGGAAGCGCGAGCTGCGCTTGTCGTTGAGCATGCGGTCGACCTGGTCGCCGAGGTTCTGGCGCAGTTCGCCGCGCTTCGCGAGCGCGCGCAGTTCGCTGTCCGGTGGCGAGTTCCACAGGAAGTAGCTCAGGCGGTTGGCGAGCATCCAGTCGGGCAGCGCGCTGCCTTCGCCCAGTTCGTCGGTCGGTTCGCACAAGAACAGGAACTCGGGCGAGCAGAGGACGGCGACGAGCACTTCGGTGACGGAGTCTTCGTAGGTGTCGTAGTCCTTGCGGATCGACTGCCAGAACTCGAGGTAGCGTTCGACTTCGTCCGTCTTGGCGTCGCGGCGGTAGGCGCGCGACACGAAGCGTTGCAGCACGGCGCGCGTGTAGGCCGTGTCATCGGAGCGCGTATCGCTGTCGAAGAAGATGTCGGTGTGCGACTGCGGCGGCCACTGAGGAAGGTACGGCGCTTCGAACTCGATCTGCTCGATCAGCAGCGGTGGCCCAGTCTCCTTCTTGGTCTTGACGAGGTGGTCGTTCCAGACGCCGAGCAACAGGAAGCCGGAGAGGATCTCGTTGTCGCCCGACTCGGGCGCCGGGATTGGCAGGTTCTCGAGACGGCCGAAGAACTCGTAGGTCTCGGCTGCGCCGAGCTCGGCACGCACTTCCTGCGAGTCGCCGAACGTCGTGTAGTCCATGCCGTCATCGGTGCGCGTCCCGATCAGCGCGCGGATCGATGGCGTGAGGTTGGCGACGGCTTTGGTCTGCTTCTCGTGTTGTTGCGTCAGACGCGCGACCAGCGGGTGGTCGTTGGCCATCGGGGTGATCACGACGTCCGTGAAGCCGATGAAGAACGGGCCGCCGAGCACGAGGTGGTGGTTGCCCTTGCGCATGCCGATGGCGCCGAGTGGCGTGACGACGCGCGGTTGCTCAAGTTGCTCCGGGGTCAGCTCGGGCCGCTGGTCGATCTTGTGGCCGGCGCACTGCAAGCGCACCGACGGCATGTTCTCTTTCGCGACCGGGCGGTGCACGAGGTCGATCTGGTAGAAGCCGTCCTGCGGCAGGCTGAAGCGCACGCGCGCCTTGCTGTTCTTCGGCACGTCGACCGGCACGAACGAACCGTTGTCGTTGCGCAGGTTCTTGCGTTGGTCGCTCTTCTTGGCGGAAAGGAAGATCGACTTGCCGGCTGGGCTTGGCTTAGCCGTCAGCTTGTTGCCTTCGAAGTAGGCCATCGCGACCGGGTCGTCGAGCTTGACCAAGATCTGCTTGCGCAGCGGTGGCACGTAGCCGCGTGAGGCTTTGACACGCATGACGAAGTCGCCTTGCTCCGGCCAGACGCGTTGCATCTCCAACTTGAGGTTGGGCGACGGGCCTTGCCACGATGCGGGCACGACCTCTTTGCGCGGGAACGCCGACAGCAGGATCATGCCTTCGTCGACAGCGCGGAAGCGATCCTGACTCGAGCCACGCAGGCCGACGCTGATCTTGCGTTGGATGCGCTTGCGTTCCTTCTCCTGCTCCTTGGTGCCAGCTTCGACGACCTTGCCGTCTTCGAGAATCTCGACAGTGAAGTCCTCGGGGTTGAGCGGCACCGACTGATAGCCACCGGTCTTGCCGGCGACCTTGCCCTTGCCAATGCTCTTGCCGAACGTGACGCGGTAGTGCGTGACCTTCGGCTTCTCGCGCGCGATGGCTTGCTCGAGACCTTGGCGCGCCAGGATCTGGTAGTTGTCGAGGTGCAGCGGCGACGCCTGCAGCACTTCGCCGTTGTTGCTGAAGCCGTTCTTGGCCTTGCCGTCCTCGGGCAGCACCTGCGCGAAGTTGATCTTCACGCCGAGCAGGTCTTGTAGGCTGTTGGTGTATTGGTCGCGCGTCAGGCGACGCATGACGACGCGGCGCTCACCCTTCTGCCGTTCGGCCGCGGCGCGCAGCGACTCGTTGAGCCAGCGCACCATCAAGCGCCGTTCGTCGTCGCTCATCTGCTCTTCATCGTCCGGCGGCATCTCGGCGCCTTGGATCATGTCGAGCGCGGCGTGCCAACCCTCGGCGTCGGCGCGGGCCAACATCTTGGGATCGATGTTGTTGAGCTGGATGTCACCCTTCTGCTTCTTGTCGCCGTGGCAGCGGAAGCAATACTTCGCGAACAGCGGCTCGATCTGTTTGTGATAGTCGATCGCCTTCGGATCCTGCGGGTCCTGCATCGACACCTTGGTCGGCGCGCCGACGAAGCTGGTCAGAACAGTGGCGAGAGCGATCGTGGTGGCGACGAAGCCACGTTGGCGGAAGTCAGCAAGCATGGGCAGCAAGCGGTGCGGAGGGGGCGCGACCAGCTTACCAATTGCCAACGGTACGGTGCCTGGAACAGATCCAACTTATTCGTCCACCGGTGAATAAGGTGAATTCGTTCCAGGCACCGTACCGCTACGAACGACGGCTGAACTGACCGTACGGTGCCAGGCACGAAGTCACCACTTCGGCGCCGCGCAGGGGGTCGTAGCCTACTGGACGATGCCGCCGACGACCGGGCTCGTCTGCAGTGGGAAGGTCACTCCGGCCACGCCCTGCAGCCAGACCTGGCTGCCGAGTGGCAACGGTGCGGCGGGAACGTTCCATGTTGCCGTCACTCTGCCCGATGCATCGGCGACGAGGGCTGCTGCCGGGAAGCACGTGATCGGGTCGAGCATGAAGTCTTGCGCGAGTTCGATGAAGGGCGCGCGTGCTACGCCGTGACTGCCGAAGACGAGCACGAACTCGTTCGGTTCGCCGGCGAATTCGAGGGCGAACGGTTGGCCGGCAGTGATCGGGGCGGGACGGCTAACGGCCAAGAGCGGCCCGGAGACGACGGTGCCGGGCGCGCACGCTCCGACGAGCGTGCACCGCGTGAAGTGGCCGCCTGGCGAGTTGATGGCGCACGTGCTGGGTGCCGTTCGCAGCCAGCTGTCACTGATCAGCACGTCCGTAGATTGGGAATGCACCGCCGCCTCCCGGCTGGCGCCGAAGCCAGACTGGATGTCGAGGTTGCTGCCATGGAAGCTTGTGCCAGGGTAGAGCCAGATTCCTGGCCGGCCGACGTCGCCCGTTGGCGTGCCTTGCGCTGTCGGGCCAACGAAGAACGAGTCGGCGGCCGTAACGGACCCGGTCATGATGAGAAGACCGCCAGCTGGCGCGGGGAATACTTGTTGGAAGTCCTCGGCCATCACGACGCATGACTGTAGGTGGCAAGAGCCACCGGAGACGACCAGTGCCGAGGCCGGCCATTGGATCGTGCACTGGTCGAACGTGACCTTGCCTTGATTCAGGTTGCAGCGGGCCAGGTTGAGGCCCACGAGGTGGGCCGTCTCGCCCGAAGGGATATTGAAGACCTGGCCAAACAGGATGGTCGTGTTGGGGTCGATGGTGACGCTGCCTGGGATGCTCGCCCGAATGGTGACGCCGATCGGCAGGTTGAAGGCCGTGTAGGTTCCTGGCGCAACCAGGATGACGTCTCCAGGGGCGGCGGCCGCGATCGCCATCGAGATATCCGGGATGTTGCCCGGTCCAACCATGTGGACTTGTTGGCTGGGTAGACTCGCGACCATCGCGAGCAGGGTCACCACATGGCGAACGAAGTTCATGCGTGCAGCCTAGCGTGGCCCGGTGGCTCGGACCGGTTCTGCGGCGTCAGTACGAAGTCGGCACATTCGTCGCCGCGCAGGAGTGCTACTTACTGAAGGATGCCGCCGGCGACTGGACTCGTCTGCAATGGCATCGCAAACCCTGACACGCCCTGCAGCCAGACCTGGCTGCCAGGTGGCAGTGGTGCGGCGGGAACGTTCCATGCGGCCGATGCGTGACCCGAGCTGTCGGCGAGCATCGCGGCCGCCGGGAAGCACGTGATCGGGTCGAGCAGGAAGTCCTGCGCGAGTTCGACGTATGGCGAACGGTCCACGCCGTGGCTGCCGAACACCAACACTGGTGCGCTTGCCTGCGTGCGGAACTCGAGGGTGAACACCCGGCCGGCCTGCAGCGGTGATGGGCGATGCACACCGAGCAGCGGGCCTGTGCCGATGTTGCCGCCTGGGCACGCCCCGATCAGGGTGCAGCGATCACATTGTGCTGCGGGCACGTTCATCGCGCAGACACTTGGGTCGGTTCGCAACGTGCTGTCACTGATCAGAACGTCGCCGCTGTCCGAGTAGAGAGCGGCGGCACGCGGGTGCGCGAGGCCGGCCGTGAGGTTGAGGCCGCTGCCGTGGAAGCTGCCGTTCTGATTGACCCAGACCGCCGGGCGGCCGCCGAACGTGCCGCCGAAGTAACTCTGCGAGTCGGTGCCGACGAAGATGGAGTCGACCGCGGTGACGGAGCCGCCGGCGATCTCGAGGCCTGCACTCACACCGGGGACGACGGACAGGATCGGAAGGGCGCGCAAGAGGCAGTTCTGCAAGTGGGTCGAACCGGCATTGACCGTCAGACCAACTCGCACGCCTTCGATGACGCACTGATCGAATGTGACGGTGCCGTCGACGACGCTGGTGCGAGCCATGCGGATGCCGACCAGGTGCGCAGTCTGAGTCGACGGGATGTGCAAGATCTGGCCAAACAGCGACGCCGACGCAGGGTCGATCAGAACCGTTCCGGGTTGGGTCGCGATGATCGACACGCCGATCTGCAACAAGAACGACGGGTAGGTGCCGGGGGCGACCATGATCACATCGCCCGGTGCGGCGATCGCCGTGGCGCTGTCGATGTCCGGCAAGTTGCCGGGGCCGACGTGGTGAACCTGTTGGCTGGGCGCAGAAAGCGCGAAGAGCAACAGAGCTACTGCGATGCGATGGATGGGCACGGCGACGATCTTAATTGCGCGTTGGTTAGCGGACGAGGCCGCCGACGACTGGGCTTGTCTGCAGCGGGAACGCAAAGCCCGCGACACCTTGGAGCCAGACCTGACTGCCAACCGGCAGTGGCGCCGACGGCACGTTCCACGATGCGGACACGTGACCCGTTGCGTCCGCGACGAGGGCCGCGGCCGGGAAGCACGTAACGGGGTCGAGCAGGAACGCCTGGGCCAGTTCTGGATACGGCGTCGTTGCGAGACCGTGACTTCCGAACACCAGCACGAACTCGTTCGGCTGCGCGAGGAAGTCGATCGTGAATGGCAGGCCCGCAAACAGTGGCGTGTTGCGTTGCACACCGAGCACGGGGCCGTGGCCGATGGGCTGGCCAGGGCCGGTTGTGCACGGGCCGGTGATGATGCAGCGATCGCATTCGGCGGCCGGTGAGTCGATGGCGCAGATGGGCGGCGCAGAAATGATCAACGAGTCGTTGAGCCACACGTTGGGTGACTCCGAATAGAGCGCCGCCGACGAGTTCGGCCCGGGGCCAACACTGATCGACAGGCCACTGCCGAGGAACGACACGCCGGATTCGAGCCAGATCGCCTGGCGGCCGCCGATGGGTGAACCGCCGAGGTCGAGGGCAGTGCCGCCGGTGAGGTTGCAGTCGATTGCGGTGATGGTGCCACCGTGCGCTTCGATGGCGCCCGAGGGGTTGCCGCCGAGATCGAGGAACGGCAACGCGCGCAGCGTGCAGTCTTGCAGGTGGCACGTGCCGCCGAGCATGCGGAGACCGATCTGATGGCTCTCCATCCTGACCTGGTCGAACGTGACGTGGCCACCGATCAACAAGGGCCGTTCGAGGTTCACCCCGACGAAGTGTCCCGCCTGTCCCGCCGGGATGCTGATCACGTTGTGGAATGCCGAGGTAATCGTCACGGTGCCGGTTTGCACCGCGATGATCGAGACACCGATCTGCATGTTGAAGTCGCCGTAGCTACCGGGGTGCACCATGATGATGTCGCCTGGCGCGGCGGCCGCGATGGCCGGTTGGATGTCAGCGAAACCGGCGGGGGTGCCGACGGTGTGAACAGTCTGCGCGGCGAGCGACGTGACGATCAGTAGGGAAGACGCAAAGTGTCGAGCAAAGTGTCGGTGGTTGGACATGTGTTCTCCTCAACCGCGAACACTAACCGATGCCGATAGTACGGTGCCTGGACCACTTTCACCTTATTCGCCGCGCGCGTGCGCGCGGCGAATAAGGTGAAAGTGGTCCAGGCACCGTACGATCAGTTCTGCGGCGAGGCGTCGTGAGATCACTTCGTTCGGCGGAACGCTTGCACCGTGGCGTTCTGGACGCCGTAGAGGAGGTCGACGCTGTCCTTGTTGTCGATCCTCAGCAGGTTGCGGCAGTCGCCGAAGAACGTGATGCCGTGCGTGTGGGGATGCAGCGCTTCGAGGCCTTCTGGTCCGCGGCGCAGCACGAGACCCGTGCCGCCGTCGTGGCGGCCGGTCTCGGGTTCCGGCGAGAAGTTGTTCTGCGCGCACACGATCAAGTCGTCGACGACGACGAACGCGTTGATCGGGCTGATCTGGGCGCGGCGCGGCAGCGGTTCGATCGTGAACACACCCTTGCCGTCATTGCGCAAGAGGCAACTCGCGAGCTCGGTGGCGCTGACCTCGCCGCAGGTCGCGAGCTTGTCTTCGGTGTAGATGTCCTTGAGCAGCGAGCTGGCGAACTTCTCGTAGGTCGGGAACCGCTCTTTGAGAACCGGCATCGCGCCGCTGCTGCAACTGCGACCGCGCACCGGTAGCAGGCGGTCGCCTTCGTACTTCGCTTCGACGAGGTCGCGGCGGCCGTCGTCATCGAAGTCGCCGAAGTAGAGGCGCGCCGGTTTCGCCGCACTTGCCTTGTACTTCGTGTTCCAACCCTGGTTGCCGGCGAGGTAGTCGGTGTCGCCATCGCCATCGATGTCGCACGCACACAGCGCGTTCCACCAACCCTTGGCGGTAGCGAGGCCCGCAGTGTCCGTGGCGTCGACGAACTGCTTGCCGTCGTTGCGCAAGAAGCGGATCGGTTGCCAGTGTGCCGCGATCAGCAGGTCGAGCTTGCCGTCCTTGTCGACGTCGTCGAACAACGCGTCGGTCACCATGCCCGCAGTCAAGAGTGGCGCGGCAACGTCAGCAGTCACGTCCGTGAACTTCGCACCGTCGTTGCGGTAGAGGTGCGTCGCCGGCGCGTCCGGATAGGCGCCCGGCACGATGCGGCCGGCGACGAGCAGATCGAGGTCGCCATCACCATCGTAGTCGGCAGCGACCACGCGTCCCGACGACTCCCGCACATCGGGGAACGTATCGTCGTCACGAACGAACGTGCGGTCGTCGTTGCGGTAGAAGCGGTCGCGCAACTGCGCGTGGCCCTCGGCGACTTCACTCCCGCCGCTGCTGACGAACAGGTCGAGATCGCCGTCACCATCGGCATCGAAGAGGCATGCGCCGACGTCTTCGTGCGACTTGTCCTTGCGCCACGGCCCGTCGATGCGTTGCCACTTATCGTCGTTGCGAACGAACAACGCGCCGGCTTGACGGTGGGCGCCGCCGACGAACACGTAGTTGCCACTGCTCGCGAGTGCCGGTCCGAGCCGCGACACTTCCGCCGGCAACAACGGCTGCGCGACGTATTCGTCGAACTCGTTTTCGCGGTGCGTGAACTTCGGCGCCGCAGTCTGTTGGAACAACGGCGGCCGCGTGCTGCCTTCCACCGCGACGTCGGCGCTCGGCGGATCTTCCCCGCTCTCGGTGATCACGTAGCGCGAATGCGTTTCGAGATCGGCGAACTGCTGCACGTGGCCCGACGGCCAGTAGACCGACAGCGACACCGTCTGCGCATTGCCGAGGCCGAAGTGCAGTTCCGGTGCCTGGCCAGACAGGTAGCCGCGCGCGAGTGATAGTTCGCGAATGAGCTTGCGCCCATCCGGCAACTGCGCGACGACGCGCGTGCCGACGCCGAAGCGTTCGCTGCGTTGGCCGCGAAGGCGCACGATGATCGAGTTGCCATCGACGGTGCGGTTCTCGTAGAGGGTCGCCGGTGCTTCGAAGTTGTTGACGAGCACGTCGAGGTCACCGTCACCATCAAAGTCGGCAAGTGCCGCCCCGTGCGAAACGGCTTCGAGGTCGAGGCCCCACTCGGCGGCCGCTTTGGCGAAGTCGAGGTCGCCGCGGTTGCGCATGACGATGTTCTTCTCCGGCACGGCCTCGACGTTCTGGATCACAGCGATCGCAGCCTGTCGCTGGCCCTGGCGCCACAGTTCGTCGACCCGCAGTTTGATATCGGGATTCATGTCGAACCTCGCGATGCCGTTGGTGGCAAAGAGGTCGACTCGTGTGTCGTGGTCGAGATCGCCAAACAAGACCGACCACGTCCAGTCGGTGCTCGTCACCCCAGCGAGTTTGGCCGCTTCCTGAAACCTGCCGCGGCCCGTGTTCAGGAGCAGCGCGTTGCGCATTACCTGCGGTGGTTCGGCGTGCATCAGCACCGGCCGAGCCTCGCTCATGTCGCCCATCAAGACCTTGGCCTTCTTGTGGGTCGTCATGCTCATGTCCGCGACGAGGAAGTCGAAGTAGCCATCGCCATCAACGTCGGCTGCGTCGGAGCCCATGCCGTAGTAGGCGGTATGTGGCAGCACATCTCCAGTGACGTTGCGGAACGAGCCGTTGCGCTCGTTGTGGTAGAGCACGTCGGGCGACTCGAGGTCGTTGGCGACGTAGAGGTCCGGGTAGCCGTCGTTGTCGTAGTCACACCACGTTGCCGAAAGGCCCATGCCGCGGTCTTCGATCCCCGCGCTCGTGGTCACATCAACGAACTTGTCGCCGACCTGCCGGAACAAGCGGTCGGGTTGGCCCGCGGTGTAGGCCTTGCCGCGGAACATGAAGAAGTGCTCCTTGAGATCCTCGGGCAGCGGATCAAGGCCGCTAAGTTTGCCTTGCCTGGCCAGGTCCTCGAAACGCTTCCATTGCTCTAGCGAAGCGACCATGGCCGCTGGCGAGCGCGCCGTGTCCTTCGGCGGTACGAAGCCGTTGAGCACTTCGGGCGTCTTGCTCCAGCCCCGGTGCAGCGCGCGGTTGGTCAGCAGATACAGATCGAGCTTGCCGTCGCGGTCGTAGTCGGCAAACGCCGCCATCGTCGACGCCGCGACGATGTCGAGCCCGAACCGCTTCGCATCCTCGACGAACCGACCCTTGCCCTGATTGACGTAAAGCAGGTTCTTCGCCTCGACGTTGCAGACGTAGAGGTCGAGGTCGCCGTCGCCATCGACGTCGGCAAACGTCGCGCCGGAGCCCCAAGCGTCACCACCGTCCACCTTGCCGGCGCGCGCGGTCACGTCCTCGAACTTGAGCGGCGCGACCTGCCGGAACAGTTTGTTGGGCCCGTCCTGGCTGACCATGTAGGCATCGAGCAGGCCGTCGCCGTCATAGTCGCCAACTGCGAGCCCGGCGCCGTTGGTCAGGTAGGTGTAGCGGTTCTCGCGGCGCAGCTTGTTGGTGAAGACGAGTCCAGAGTCCTGCGGTGGCACCGCGCGGAACAGCGTCTCGCCACTGCCCTCGGGAATGCTGGTGGCCGGCAGCAGATCCTGCCGTTCGATGCCCGCCGGCACGATGGGTTCGCGCGGTCCACCGCAAGCGGCGAGCAGCAACATGGTCGCGGTCGCGAAACGAACACCGCGTGGTGAGTCCCACAGAATCATGTCGTTACTATCGCACCTTGGGCTGTCGGCGGACACACCGCGGCAAGATCCATTATGGTGTCACGCCTTCCCAGGAAGGGTTCTTGAGTCATCCATGCTACGTACACTCGCTTCACTCGTCATTCTCGCCACCGCGGCGCTCGGTCAGAACTTCTACTCCGCCGTTCTCGATAGCGCCCAGGAAGTGCCCAGCAACGCGTCGACCGCAACCGGCTGGGGGATTGTTCGTAATCCGGTCGGCACGGACCTGGTCGAAGTCTTCCTCTACTACGAAGGCCAGACCGGCGCAGCCAATGCGGCGCACGTGCACCTCGGCTTGCCCGGCACTAACGGCGCGGTCGTCATGGCGTTGAACAGTGTCGGCCCCAACACCTTCACTGGTAGCGCCAACATCGGCCTCGGCCTGATCGTCGCACTCGAAGGCGGCGGGATGTACCTCAACCTGCACACCGGTGGTTTCCCCGGCGGTGAAATCCGCGGTCAGATCGTCAAGTCGACGTCGACCCGCTTTACGTCCGAGATGAGTGGCGCACAAGAAGTGCCGCCGGCACCGAGTGGCGGCTCCGCTTCGGTTGTCGCGTTCCTGCACGAGCCGTCCGATCGCCTCGTCTACTCGATCCAGACGACAGGCACCGCCCCGATCACTGCTGGCCACCTGCACCTCGGTGCTGCTGGCAGCAACGGTCCGGTGATGCGCGTGCTCAACGGCAATGGCGGCGTCTTCTGTGGCGTCACCGACCGCCTGAATGCATCCGAGCGGGCCGCACTGATGGCCGGCAACATCTACTGCAACATCCACACGACGGCTTTCCCGGGCGGCGAACTGCGCGGCCAGCTCAACCCGATGGGGGCCGGCGACAACCTGTCGGCGTCGGCCGATGGCCTGCAAGAAGTGCCGCCGAGCCCGTCGCCCGGCATCGCGAGTGCGACGGCGACGCGGTTGGGTGACGGCAAGGTCCTGGTGCAAGGCGAGTTCTCCGGCTTCATCGGCACCGCCACGGCAGCCCACGTGCACCAGGCGCCCGCCGGTGCCAACGGCCCGGTCATCCTGGCGATGACGATCACCGGCAACACGTTCTCCGGTTCGTTCACGCCGACGGCACCGCAACTGGCGGCGCTGCAAGCCGGCGATTGCTACATCAACATCCACAGCACCGCGCTGGGCGCTGGCGAAGTCCGCGGTCAGTTGTTGCCGAGCAACCTGCCGACCGTCTTCGGCGGTGGCTGCGATGGCAGCAACGGCGTTGCGCCACAGATCGGCGCGACCGGCACCGCGACCCTCGGCACGCCGATGTCGATCGACCTCTACGGCTCGATCCCGACGACGTTCGCCGTGTTCGCCTTCGGGGCGAGCCGCGAGAGCTTTGGCGGCATCTTCCCGTTGCCACTGGGCCTGAGCACCGTGGGCATCAACGCGCCTGGCTGCTACCTGCTGGTCGATCCGGCCTTCACCGCGGCACAACTGGTCGACCCGCGCGGCTGCGCCTCGGTGCCGATCAACATGCCGTTGACGCCAGCCCTGGTCGGTTCGTCGCACTACAGCCAATGGTTCGTGCTCGACCCGGCAGCGAACGGCGCTGGCCTCGTCGCATCGAACGGTCTGGGCTTCACGATCGAGTAAGCTGCTTGCATCGCTGGTGCTCGCCCGGAAAGGTGTAGCGCCCGCCATGTTCAAGCTCACTCTGCGCAGCCGCCCGACGATCTACCTGTTGGCGATCGTCGTCGGCGCCGTTGCCGGAGTCGGCGCGCTGCTGTTTGAGTACGGCGCCGCCTACATCGTGCGCTTCGCGCTCAACGATGTCGCCGGCTACGCGCCGCATGGCCCGCACGGCGAAGTCGATCTGTTCGCCGACGAAGGCGGCACAGAAGAACATCATGGCATCGTCTGGTGGTGGCTGCTGCTGCTGCCCGCGATCGGTTGTTTGCTCAGTGCGACGTTGTCCGAGTGGTTGGCGCCCGAAGCAAAGGGCCACGGCACCGATGCCGCGATCGACAGCTACCACCGCCACGGCGGCCGCGTGCGTGGTCGCGTCCCGATCCTCAAGGGCGTCTGCTCGGCCCTGACGCTCGGCTTCGGGGGCAGTGGTGGCCGCGAAGGTCCGATCGCCCAGATCGGCGCCGGCTTCGGCTCGTTCCTAGGCCAGCGCCTAGGCCTCGGCGACCGCGCCTGCCGCACGTTGTTGGCGGCCGGCATGGCCGGCGGTGTCGGTGCGATCTTCCGTGCGCCGTTTGCCGGAGCGTTGTTCGCCGCCGAGATCCTCTACCGCGACGCCGAGCTCGAGAGCGAAGTCGTCATCCCGGCGTTCTTGTCGTCGGCCGTCTCCTACTGCGTCTTCTGTGGTTGGCTCGGCGAGTTTGGCGTCTTGTTCGAACTCGGCCCGGGCTTCGACTTCCACAACGTGCTGGAGATGCTGCCCTACACGCTGCTCGCGCTCGCGTTGGTGCCCGGCATCGCCTTCTACACGAAGTTCTTCTACGGCGTCGAACGGCTGTTTGCGCAGGCCAAGCTACCGCGTCCGGCCGTCGCCGCCGTCGGTGGCCTGTTGACCGGTGCAGTCGCGCTCGCCGCGTGGGGCCTGGTTGGCGACGATCGCGCGCTCGCGGTCTTGAGCAGCGGCTATGGCGTCTTGCAGGAAGCGCTCGACGGCGCAGTGATCGGTTGGAGCGGCATCGGGCTATTGCTCGTCGTCGCGTTCGGCAAGGTGCTGGCGACGTCGTTCACGATCGGCTCCGGCGGTAGCGCCGGGGTGTTCGGACCGAGCATGGTCATCGGCGGCAGCATCGGCGGTGCCGTCGGGTTGCTGTGTTACCAGTGGGGCCTCGTCGAGAACCCCGCGAGCCTCTGCATCGTCGGCATGTGCGGCTTCTTCGCCGGCGCTGCCAAGACCCCGATCTCGACGATCGTGATGGTCACCGAGATGACCGGTTCGTACCAACTGCTACTGCCGGCGGTGTGGGTGTGCGGCCTGACGTTCCTCGTGTCGCGTCGCTACGTGCTCTACCAGAAGCAGGTCTTCAACCGCGCGTTCTCGCCGGCGCACCGCGGCGAATACGTCGAGGCGCTGCTCGAGGACATGACGGTCGCCGACGTGTTCGAACCGAGCGAAGTCGAGACGGTGACGTCGTCGATGTCGCTCAAGGACATTGTGCAGAGGATCGCGCACGGCCGGCAGGACTACTTCCCGGTGGTCGACAACGGCGAGTTCGTCGGCATCGTCTCGGCGCACGATGTGCGTGAGTTCACGTTCGACGAGAGCGTCTACCGACTGGCGATTGCCGCCGACATCATGTCGAGCCCGCCGATCGTCGTGCACCCCGAGGACGACCTGCACACGGCGCTCGAGACGTTCGACTCGATCTGGATCGATGAGCTGCCGGTCGTCGCCAAGGACGATCCCAACCGGGTCCTCGGCCAGCTCCGTCGTCGTGCGATCAACCGCGCCTACACGAAGAAGCTGAAGGAGTTGCGCGCGCTGCAGGAGAAGCAGCGCGAGGCGTAGCCACAAGAAAAGCTGTCACCGTGGCCGACTTCGGGCCCCTGTTAGGGTGGCGCACCGCAACTGCGTCAAAAGATATGTTTGGACTTTGTTCGGGTTCGTGTTAGGGTGCCCGACATGCACCTGAGGGTGCCTTTGCAACGACAGCGATCCCGTGGGAGGGGCGATTACGATGAAATCGAAGGCGACAGATAAGGCCGCAGACAAGCAAGCGGCATTGAAGGCAGAAGCACTGGGTGACGCGCTCGCGGCCATCCACAAGAACCACGGCGACGGCTCGATCATGCGCATGGGCGACCAGAAGGTCGTTCCGATTGAAGGCATCTCGACCGGCTCCCTAGGCCTCGACCTGTCGACCGGCGGCGCCGGCTTCCCGCGTGGCCGTGTCATCGAAATCTACGGCCCGGAATCATCCGGCAAGACGACCCTGACCCTGCACGTCGTCGCCAACGCCCAGCGGGCCGGCGGCACCTGCGCCTTCATCGATGCGGAGCACGCGCTCGATCCGTCCTACGCCCGCAAGCTCGGCGTCGACATCGACTCGCTGCTGATCTCGCAGCCCGACCACGGTGAGCAGGCACTCGATATCTGTGAGACGCTGGCGAAGTCCGGCGCGATCGACCTGATCGTCATCGACTCCGTCGCGGCACTCGTGCCGAAGGCCGAGATTGAAGGCGAGATGGGCGACAGCTTCGTCGGCCTGCAGGCCCGCCTGATGAGCCAGGCGCTGCGCAAGCTGACGGCCGTCACGGCCAAGACCAATACGACGCTGATCTTCATCAACCAGATCCGCGAGAAGATCGGGGTCATGTTCGGCAGCCCGGAGACCACGACCGGTGGCCGCGCACTCAAGTTCTACTCGTCGGTGCGCATCGACATCCGTCGCATCGGCACCATCAAGAACGGCGACATGCCGATCGGGGCCCGCACCAAGGCGACCGTCGTCAAGAACAAGGTGGCGCCGCCGTTCCGCAAGACGGAGTTCGACATCCTGTTCAACGAGGGCATCAACCGCCTCGGTGAGCTGCTCGACTTCGGTGTCGACAACGGCATCGTCAAGCGTTCGGGCACGTGGATGAGCTACGGCGAAACGCGTCTCGGCCAGGGCCGCGAGCGCGCTCGCGAGTTCTTGAAGGAGAACCCGGAGATGGCCAAGGAGATCGAGGACAAGATCCTCGCCAAGCTCCTGCCGGGCAAGGACGCCGATGGCAAAGAGCTGTCGCCGGCCGCCGAAGCTGCCGCCTCGAAGAACGGTTCGGGTCCTGCCGAAGCGACCGCCACGGCTGGTGCCGGTGCTGGTTCGCGCGGCAAGTCCAAGCCGGTCGGCAACAACAAGATCCCGAGCCGCAAGTTCGGCAGCCGCTAGGCAGCCGAAGATTGCTCAGGAGCCCGGGGCTTTGCGGCCCCGCTTTCTGGCAGGGTTGCGGCCCAGCGCCGGTACGCTGGGAACTGGCCGGCCAATTGGCTACAACGTTTGCCCCCGAAACCCGGGCTAACGACCATGAAGCCGCTGACCGCCGCAGAAATCCGCACTCGCTACCTCGAACACTTCACGGCCCAGGGCCACACAGTGATGGGTTCGGATTTGTTGGTGCCCGCCAACGACCCGACGCTGCTGTTCACCGGCGCCGGCATGAACCAGTTCAAGGACATGTTTCTTGGCAAGGGCACGCTGCCGACCAAGCGCGTGACGACGTCGCAGAAGTGCCTGCGCGTCCCGGACCTCGAGAACGTTGGCGTGACTCCGCGCCACCACACGTTCTTCGAGATGCTCGGCAACTTCTCGTTCGGCGACTACTTCAAGAAGGATTGCATCACGTGGGTGTGGGGCTTCTTCCACGAAGTGTGCGGGATCCCGAAGGACAGCATGGTCGTCACGATCTACAAGGACGACGACGAAGCGTTCGACATCTGGACGAAGCACATCGGTCTCGCGCCTGAGCGCGTCTTCCGCTTTGGCGAGAAGGAGAACTTCTGGCCGGCTGAAGCACCCAGCAAGGGGCCCGATGGTGTCTGCGGTCCGTGCTCCGAGATCTACTACGACCATGAAGCTGGCGCGCCGCTGCCCGATGGCGCCGGTCTCGAAGACCTGCCCGGCGAGCGTTTCCTCGAGATCGGCAACTGCGTGTTCACGCAGTTCGATCGTCAGAGTGACGCGACCCTGAAGCCGCTGCCGCAGAAGAACATCGACGTCGGCCTCGGTCTCGAGCGCATCGTCGCGGTGCTGCAGGGCGCCGCCAACAACTTTGAAACGGACCTGTTCCGGCCGTACCTCGATCACCTCGGCAAGCTGTGCGGCACTGCCTACGGCAAGGACGCCGACAAGGACGTGCGCATGCGCCGCATCGCCGACCACGTGCGCGCGGTCACGTTCTGCATCGCCGACGGCGCGCTGCCGAGCAACGAAGGCCGCGGTTACGTCGTGCGCAAGATCCTGCGCCGCGCCGCTCGCGATGGTTACGAGCTCGGTGTGCAGAAGCCGTTTTTGTGCGACATGGTCGACGTCGTCGGCGAACTGATGGGGGACCAATACCCCGAAGTTCGCGAGAACGCCGCCCAGTGCCGCGCCGTCATCCGCGGCGAAGAAGAGAACTTCCTCGTCGTCTACAAGCAGGGCATGGCGCGCCTCGACGAGTTCTTGTCGAAGTCGCTCGCTGGCCAGACCCGCGGCGCCGTCATTGCCGGCAGCGGCGCGTTTGCGTTCCAGCTGCACGATACCTACGGCTTCCCGATCGACATCACGCAGCGCGTGATCGAAGAGCGTGGCTACGGTCTCGACGAGGCCGGCTTCCACGCCGCCATGGAAGAGCAGCGCGAACGCGCCCGCGCCAGTGCGTCGACGTGCGAAGCCGTGTTCACCGCCAGCGTCGCGGTCAAGCTGCGCGATGCGGGGCACAAGGAGACCGCCTTCGTCGGCTACGAGAACGTCAGCTGTGACAGCCGCCTTTGCTCGCTCGTTGGCGAGGGTGACAACCTGCTGGACCGTGCCGAAGCCGGCCAGAAGGTGCTCGTCGTCACCGAGAGCACGCCGTTCTACGCGCAGGGTGGTGGCCAGGTCGGCGACCACGGCAGCGTCACGACCAAGACCGGCAAGGCGACCATCAAGAACACGACGGCACTCGATGGCTTCCATCTGCACGAAGCGGTGGTGGACTCGGGTCACCTCGAGAGCGCCCAAGATGTCACCCTCCAGGTGGAAGACGACGCCCGCCGCGCCACCGAGCGCAACCACACCGCGACCCACCTGCTGCACGCTGCCCTCAAGCAGGTGCTCGGTGATCACGTCAGCCAGGCCGGTTCGGAAGTCGGGCCGGAGCGCCTGCGCTTCGACTACACTCAGCCCGAGAAGCCCAAGGCCGACAAGCTGCGGGAGGTCGAGAACCTCGTCAACGAGCAGATCCTGCAAGCGACCGAAGTCGGCGCCCGCGTCCAGAGTCTCGACGAAGCCCGCCAGAACGGGTTCGTCGCGCTCTTTGGTGAGAAGTATGGCTCCGAGGTGCGCACGCTGCAGGTCGGCGAGTTCAGCAAGGAGCTGTGCGGTGGCACCCACGTCAGCAACACCGGCAACATCGGCGTCTTCCGTCTCGTCAGCGAGTCGGCCGTCGCTGCTGGCACCCGCCGCATCGAAGCAGTCACCGGCCGGGTCGCCCTGCAGATGGCGCAAGCCGAACGCGACCACCTGGCCACCGTCGCTGGCCAACTGAAGGTGCGCGGCGAAGAGGTTCCGGCCCGCGTCGGCGAGCTCGCCGACGAGCTCAAGAAGACCAAGAAGCAACTCGAGAAGGCCCTTGCGCCTGACCTCGATGCCGAGATGGCCAAGGTCGACGAAGCCATCGTCGCCCACGACGGCGCCAACACGCTGATCTACGAACGCCCCGGCCTGCAGACCAAGGACGCGCAGGAGCTGCTGCACCGCGCCCAGCAGAAGCACCAGCCGCTGGTCGGCGTCGTGCTCAGCCCCTCGTCGGATTCCGTGCTCGTCGTGGTCTCCGTCAGCAAGGACCTGACCGGCAAGATCAAGGCCGGCGACCTGGTCAAGCAGCTGACTGGGCTGCTCGGTGGCGGTGGTGGCGGCCGGCCCGATGCGGCCCAAGGCAAGGGCAAGAACGTCGCCAAGGTCGGCGAGGCCCGCGACGCGGCGCTGCAAGCCATGCAGGCGGCGGGGCTACGGGGCTAGGCAGCGTCGAATCCTCCAGCCCGAGACACTTTCCACACCGGGACCGGCGAGCCGTTGACTTCGAGCCGCCCGTCCGTAACCTGTCTACCCCAACAATACGGTGCTGGGGCCTTGCGCGGCGGTTCGCGCGGGTCTCTTGAGCGCTGAAGGCATACTCAAATGGCAGTCCCAAAGAGAAAGATCAGCCGAGCAAAGCGCGGTAGCCGTCGCATCAACCAAGCGCTCGCACGCACGCAACTCGTTCGCTGCACCCACTGTGGCTCGATGATTCGACCGCATACGATCTGCAAGGCATGTGGTCACTACCGCGGCCGTCAGATCACGCTCGCCGAGAACCCGTCGAGCTAGGCTCGCCACTCGGGCTGTACCGAGCAAAAGCGCGCCGACTCACACTTTCTCGTGTCGTCGCGCGGTCTCGCATCGCCAGCTCCCAGTCGGTGAGAACCAACGGGCCACGCCAGACGTGCGGGCCCTCATTCCTGTTGCCAGTTTCAGGCGCCAGTCGATCGGTTGCCCATGAATGGGCGGACCCGAGTCCAGGTCAGTCAGACCCAGGTCAGCAACCCCCGGCCACGAGCATTGGCCACACTCAGTCATGAGCAAAATCGTCCTCGATGCAGTCGGTGGTGATCACGCCCCGGAGCAAGCCATTGCCGGCGTCAAGCTGGCGTTGGCGAACGACTACCTGAAGGCGGATGAAGTGATCCTGACCGGACCTGAGCAACAGGTTCGCGACGCGGTCACCAAAGCCGGTCTCCCGAGCGAGATCGAGGTTGTCGATGCACCCGACCTTCTGTCGTGCTCGGACACGCCGACCGATGCGATGCGCAAGAAGCCGCGCAACAGCATCGCCGTCGGCATCCAGCTCGTGAAGGAAGGCAAAGCCGGCGCATTCGTCAGTGCTGGCTCGACCGGCACGGTTGTCGCCGCCGCGACGCTCGGCCTGCGCTACCTCGAAGGCATTCGACGCGCCGCGATCGGCGTCATCATCGAAGGCGAGAAGCACCCGTTCCTCGTGCTCGATGTCGGCGCCAACCCGATGCCGAAGGCGCACCATCTCGCGCAATACGCGTTGATGGGCTCGGCCTACTACGAGTGTCAGTTCCAGAAGGAATCGCCGAACGTCGGAATCCTCAACATCGGCAGCGAAGAAGGCAAGGGCAACCCGCTCGTCCGCGATGCCCGCGCCATGATGCAGAGCATGCCGATCAACTTCGCCGGCAACGTCGAGGGCAGCGAAGTCTTCTCGGGCGACAGCCACGTGGTCGTCACCGACGGCTTCAGCGGCAACGTGCTACTCAAGACCAGTGAAGGTGTCGCCGAATACCTGCTGCGCACGACCTTCGGCGCGATGCACAAGATTGGCATTTCCAAGGAGCAGATCGCTGCCGTGCAGAAGGCGGTCATGCCAAAGGTCGATTTCAACGAGTATGGCGGCGCGTTGTTGCTCGGCGTCGAGGGATACGTCACGATCTGCCATGGTCGTTCCCAGGCGCCGGCATTTGCCAACGCCATGCGGTTCGCCCATCGCGCGTTGGCCGGCAAGGTCAACGAACACATCGTGGAAGCCGCCAAGTCTCTCAACCTCTCCGCCAACTCCGCCAACGATTCGTCGGCGGACTCGTCGAGTGAGGCTGTGAGCAACGAGGAAACCAGGTAATGGCAGATCCAGTTCAGCCTGCTGCGGCAGGTGCTCAGGTGAGGCGTGTCGGCATCGCTGGTCTCGGTCGCTACGTGCCCGAGAAGGTGCTCTCGAACCAGGACCTCGAGAAGATCGTCGACACCTCGGATGAATGGATCGTGCAACGCACGGGCATTCGCCAGCGTCGCATTGCCGCCGACGATCAGTTCACGAGCACCCTCGCGATCGAAGCTGCCAAGCAGGCGCTCGAAGACGCGGGCATGGAAGGCAAGGATCTCGAACTCGTCATCTGCGCGACGGTGACCGGCGACCAGCCGTTCCCGGCGACGGCTTGCCGACTCGGTCTCGAACTCGGCGCCAAGGATGCCGGTGGTTTCGACCTCGCAGCCGCCTGCAGTGGCTTCGTCTTCGCCTCGCAAGTGGCGAGCAACCTCGTCGCTTCGGGCGCCTACTCCAAGGTGCTCGTCGTTGGCGCAGAGATTCTCAGCCGCATCCTCGACTACGAAGATCGCAACACGTGCGTGCTGTTCGGCGACGGTGCCGGCGCCGCGATCTTCACACCGCTCGAAGTCGCCAAGCGTGGCGAATACCTCGGTGGCTCGATCTCGATGGAAGGCGGCGCCGAAGACGTACTCGCCCAACCCGGTGGTGGCAGTCGCCACCCGGCGTCACCCGAATCGATCGAAAAGCGCCTGCACTACATGAAGATGGGGGGCACGAAGGTGTTCCGCTTCGCGGTGCGCGTCTTCGCCGGCCTCGTGCGCAAGGTCGTCGAGCAATACGGCGCCGACGAGATCGGTGTGATCATCCCGCACCAGGTCAACCAACGCATCATCGAGTCCGCGATGGAGCAGGTCGGCCTGCCGATGGACCTCGTGTTCAGCAATATCGATCGCTACGGCAACACGTCGGCGGCATCGGTCCCGATTGCGTTGCGCGAAGCCTACGACGCGGGCCGCCTCGAGAAGGGCAAGCTCGTCCTGATGCCGGCGTTTGGCGCGGGCATGGCCTGGGGCCACCTGTTGCTGCGCTGGTGATCGCTGGATCTCCCAGGCGCGGAACGACTCCGCTCTGGACATACCCCCGATCTGGCCTACCCAGGCTCACGCCTAGCCAACAAACATGAATCTAGCCTCCAAGGTTGCTCTCGTTACCGGTGCCTCGCGTGGCATCGGCCGCGCCATCGCCGTCGAACTCGCTCGCCAGGGCGCCACGGTCTTCTGCACGTCGACCAAAGAGGGCGGCTGCGATGACACCCTGGCCGCAATTGCCGAGCTGGGCAACGACGTCAACGCCCACGCCTTGGTCTGCAACGTTGGCGATTCCGACTCGGTCGACGCGCTCCAGAAGGGTGTGCTCGAAGAAGCCGGCAAACTCGACTTCCTGATCAACAACGCCGGCATCACGCGTGACGGCGTGTTCCTGCGCATGTCGAACGACGACTTCGATGACGTCGTCGGCACCAACCTGCGTGGCACGTTCCTGGTCTGCAAAGCGTTCTCGCGCGCGATGACCAAGGCGCGCTTCGGGCGCATCATCAACGTCGGTTCGGTTGTCGGCTTGACCGGCAACGCGGGCCAGGCGAACTACGCCGCCAGCAAGGCTGGACTGCTCGGCCTGACGAAGTCCCTGGCGCAAGAGCTCGCGCCGCGTGGTGTGACGGCCAACGTCGTCGCTCCAGGCTTCATCGAAACCGACATGACGGCCAGCCTCGGCGACGAGGTCAAAGCCCAGATGCTCAAGATGATTCCGCTGTCGCGCTTCGGCCAGACCAGCGACATCGCGCAGACCGTCGCCTTCTTGTGCAGCGATGCAGCCCAGTACATCACCGGTCAGACCATGGTGGTGGACGGCGGCATGACGATGTAGCGCCCGTACTTGCGTACCCTCTGGTGCGATCACCCCATATTCGAGTCGGTGCCCTTTTCACCTTGGAAGGCACTGGTTCCTGAGCAGGCAGCTCGCTAAGCTCCTGGCTCGATTCACTTCGGCGGCTCTCTTTTCCGCCTCTCGCGATGCCGGACGATGTTTCCCGCATCCAAGTTCGTTCTATAGCCCGACGCCCTGCGTCGGCTTGTTTCCACGATCCTGAGTCGCCACCGCTTTAGACCTGGCGACCGAAGTACATCCATTCAGAGGCTAAGAAAGTGTCGAAGACCGAAAACATCGAAGAGCGCGTCCACAACATCGTCTGTGAGCAGCTCGGCACCACCCGCGACAAGATCTCGGCCGAGACGTCGTTCATCAACGACCTCGGTGCCGACTCGCTCGATACCGTTGAGCTGGTCATGGAGTTCGAGGACGAGTTCGAGATCAACATCCCGGACGAAGACGCCGAGAAGATCCAGACCGTCGGCGACGCGGTGAAGTACATCACGGGCAAGCTCAGCTAAGGCAGCAGACCGCCAGCAGAAGCTCCGTTCCCAAGCCACAAGGCTTCAGCAGAACGGACATCTCGCCAGAGAGCGCCCGTGGCCCGCGACGGACATGCCGTTGCGTGTGCGCGAGCGCTGAACTATGCACCGCAGCGGTCCGGCCCAACGCCGAGCTGCCGTGGTTGACTGTGAGGCATTAGCAATGAGTAGACGCCGCGTCGTGATCACCGGGGTCGGGGCCCTTTCGTCCCTTGGCCTCGACCTGCCGACAACCTGGAGCAAGTTGCTCGAGGGTCAGTCGGGTGCGGGCATGATCGAGAAGTTCGACACCGAAAAGCACACTGCGAAGTTCGCGTGTGAGGTGTGGGACTGGAACTCGGTCGACCACTTCCCCAAGACGGAGTCCAAGCGACTTGAGTTGTTCACGATGTACTACCTCGTGGCAGCCTCGGAGGCGATGAAGTCGTCGGGCTTGGACATGGACAAGGAGGATCGCACGCGTGCGGGCTGCATCACTGGCACCGGCATCGGCGGCATCCAGGAGATTGAAGCGAGCAAGGTCCTGCAGCGGGCCCGCGGCGCCAACCGCGTCAGCCCGTTCTTCATTCCGAAGATCATGGCCAACGCGATGGCCGGCCAGGCGGCGATTCGCTTTGGCTTGATGGGCACGTGCTACGTGACGTCGTCGGCGTGCGCCAGTGCGAGCCACGCGATCGGCATCGCGACGCGCACGATCCAGTATGGCGAAGCCGATGTCATGTTGACCGGCGGCTCCGAAGCGGCGACGTCCGAGTTGGGCCTCGCCGGCTTCTGCTCGCTCAAGGCCGTGTCGACGCGGAACGAAGATCCGAAGCGCGCTTCGCGACCGTTCGACAAGGATCGTGATGGCTTCGTGATGGGCGAAGGTGCTGCCGCTCTCGTGCTCGAAGAGTACGAGCACGCCAAGGCGCGTGGCGCCAACATCCTGTGCGAAGTGCGCGGCTACGGCTCGACCGACGACGCGTTCCACATCACGGCGCCGAACGAAGATGCCGACGGTCCGACGCGTGCCATGCAGCAAGCGCTGAAGGACGGCGGGCTCAACCCGACCGACGTGCAGTACGTCAACGCGCACGGCACCAGCACCTACCTGAACGACAAGATCGAAACGGCCGCGGTTCGCCGCGTGTTCGGCGACCACGCCGACAAGCTCGCCGTGTCGTCGACCAAGTCGATGGTGGGCCACCTGCTCGGCGCCTCGGGCGCGATGGAGCTTGCTGCCTGCGCGATGTCGATCCGCGACAGCGTGGTGCACCCGACGATCAACTACGAGACGCCGGACCCGGACTGTGACCTGGACTACGTGCCAAATGAGTCGCGCGAGATGAATGTGGACTGCGCCATCAGCAATTCGCTGGGCTTCGGCGGCCACAACACGAGCCTTGTGATCGCCAAGGTCTAGCCACCAGGACCGCCGCAGAAGGCGGTTCGGTTCCCCTGCATGAACTAGGGGCCGCAGCAAGAACGAGGGGTGGAATAGACCGCCCACGAGTTGTGTCGAGTTGGCCTTGGCGTAGCGCGCGGGCGCAGTATCGTTGGCAGGAGCTTCATGCTCGCTGCCGCTACCGCTCACTATAGCAGGACCGTCTACGTCGGGGGACCCGTTGCGGACGATGCGCGAAACAGCTACGCAATGAGGAGGCCTACGCAATTCCGGGTCGCTCCCAAGCGCTACCTTGGTAGGCCATTAGCAGCCCATTGGATGGCAACCGACCACCAGGAGTCACGATGAAAAAGAAGCTCAAAGACGCACTGCACAACTTCAAAATCGAAGCCTTCCATCTGTCGCACCAGACCGTCGAGCAGCAGAAGGAATTCGTCGATGAGGTGATGGCGCACACGCACGAAGCCCTCGAAAACGCCTACCACTTCCACTTCCAGGATGGCACCGATGCCAACCCGCAGCGCGTCGAAACGTTCCAGCTGATCAAGTCCGTCGCCCTCGAGACGATCTTGCCGCCCGTTGTCGAGAAGCTGATGCACCGCATCACCGTGCTCGAGCACACCAACAAGCGCATGATCGGGCTCCTCGACGAGCTGATGGAAGCGCTCTCGGAGGAATGATTGCGGACCGTCCTGGCCGGTGACATCGGCGGCACCAAATGTCGGTTCGCTCTAGTCAGCGCGGACTTCGGCGTGCATTGCGCGCAACGCGTAGACACCGTCCGCGAGACCGGTCCCTTCATCGAAAGGCTCCAGATTGCCGTTCATGAGATCCTCGCCCAGCGTGAGGACTTTGCGGCGAAGTCCGGCATCGAACTCGAAGCGCCGGTTGCGCTCGGCTTCGGCACCGCCGGCGTAATCCCGGTCGACGGCAGCAGCGTCAACTACGCGCCCAACCTGCCGCTCGAAGGCTTTCCCCTCGCCAAGTTCTTGCGCGAGGAGTTCTCGCTGCCGGTGACGCTCATCAACGATGGTCGCGCCAGTGCCTGGGGAGAATACCTGCGCGGCCATGCCGCGAAGAAGGACCCGCTGCTGTGCCTGTTCATTGGCACGGGTATCGGCATCGGCCTCATCGTTGACGGCAAACCCTATGGCGGCGGCAACAACGCCGCGGGCGAGATCGGGCACACGGTGTATCGACCCGGTGGGCGACGCTGTCCGTGTGGTCGTCTCGGTCATTACGAAGCGTACTGCGGTGGTCGTGCAATCACCGAGCGCGCGCTCGAAGAGATCGGACCGCTGCCGGACCTGCATGGGGCACCGGTCCGCTGGACCGTCGGCCGTGTTGTCGAAGTGGCCGAGAGTGACAGCGATCCCGCGCCGGAGTCCAACGCCCACAAGGCGCAGCGCATCCTCGAAGAAGCAGTCGAAGCCGTGTGTGCGCTCGTCGCCAACTGCTGCGTGCTGCTCAACCCGAGCGCCGTGGTGCTCGGTGGCGGCGTTCTGTCCGGTTGGCCGGCACTGCGCGACCGCATCATCGAGAACGTGCACACGTCGACCAACGAACCGATCCGCAGCAACCTCGAGTTCGTGTCGAGCCTCGGTGGCTCCGACGCGATTCTGTGGGGCGCCGCGGCGGCGACGAACGCCCTGTGGACGCCCTAGCGGCAGCACGGGCGCCCGAATCCGGCAGCAGACTCCGCAGGGAACCCCGGCAGGAACCGGCCAACAACCGATCCGTATGGTCGCGCCGAAGCATGGTCCCGGCTTATGCTGAGGGCCTGCCGCGTGGTGCGTCTCGGTCAGACCACCGCCGGGAGGGGTAATTGCATGGATGTAGCCGTACTCGTTGGTGGGTGCTCGCCGGAGCACGATGTGTCGTTGGCTTCCGCGACCAAGGTGCTCGAACACCTGGATCGTTCGCGGTGGCGCGTCTGGCCCGTTCTGCTCGAACGGGATGGTTCCTGGCGCGCAAATCGGCAGCCGCTGCAGCCGGGTGAGACCTGGTCGGCGGCCAACAAGGCTGGCATGACCGAGGCGATGCGGCCCGGTCGCGCGATCGATTGGCTGCTCGACGAGGCCAACATCCAGCTCGCCTTCCCGGTGCTGCATGGACCGTTCGGCGAAGACGGCACCGTGCAAGGCCTTCTCGAGCTCAGTGGCATCCCGTTCGTCGGGAGTGGCTGTGCCGCGTCGGCCGTCGCGATGGACAAGCTGCGCAGCCGTCAGGTCTACCGTGCCGCCGGCATCGAGATCGCCAATGGCTACGAGCCGGCGCTGCCGTTCGATCAGATCGACGCCAAGGCCGAGTTTGCCGCGATGCAGAAGGCGATCGGCGTGCCCGCCTATGCCAAGGTCGACGCGTCGGGTAGCACCGTCGGCGTGCACCGCATCACGACCGAAGCCGAGATGGTGACGTTCATCGAGACGTTCCGCACCCGCTTCCGCCGCTGGTATGCGGAGCAGAGCGTTGCTGGTGAGGAGATCACCGTCGCAGTGCTCGGTAACACGGGCAGAAACCCCGAGGCCCTGCCGCCGATCGGGATTTATCCCGTCGATGACGACTGGTTTACCCACGATGCGAAGTACCGGCCGGGGGCGACCGAAGAGATCATCCCGCCGCGCGGCCTGTCGGCTGCAATGGTACAAGAGGTCCAGGCGATCGCCGTCCGCTGCCACGAACTGCTCGTCTGCGACGGGCTGTCGCGCACAGACATGATCGTGACCGAGGCGGGGCCCGTCGTCCTCGAGACCAACAGCATCCCAGGTTTGACCAGCAACAGTCTGTTCCCACGCGCCGCCGCTGCGGTCGGCATGTCGTTCCCGCAGTTGCTGGATCGTCTGCTCGAACTCGCTCTCGAACGGCCGTCGTTGGTCGCCGTCAGCCAGCCGGTTGACGCACCGCAGCGCACCAGTGGTGATGCTGGCAATGAGGTCGCCGCCGAAAGCTAGTCATGTCGTCGTTCTTGATCGCAGCCCAACAACCTGACAACCAGGTGCCAGGCACGGACTCCGAAGCGGAGACGTTCTGGCAATGGCTCTACTCGGCGTGCAGCGAGCCGGGTGTGATCGAGACCCTGTTGTCCGTCGTGATCTTCGGCACGGCGTTCTTCATCTGGTGGCGCCTGGCGGCACTGGTCAAGAACGCGAGCGCCCGCGAAGCCCTCTCCGACTACTTGCTCGGCGTCGAGCAGGCGATGCAAGGCAACCTCGCCGGCGCCCAGAAGCGCTTGTCGCGCGTCCTCGAGCAAGACCCGGAGAACCATTACGCGCGCCTCCTGCTCGGCAAGGTGCTGTCCGAACTCGGTCAAGCCGAGCAAGCGCACCAACAACACCTCTACCTGCAGCGCGCGTTCGAAGTCGAGAGCGGCGAGAACGACCTGATGCTCGCGCAGAGTCTGCTCGGTGCCGGTCTGCCGATCGAAGCTGCCGAAGTCGCGGAGCGCGCTTTGACGCGCATGCCGCAGAACGTCACCGGCTGGGAGTTCGTCTATCGTGCCCGTCTGCAGAACGGCGATCATGAAGCTGCCGTTCGCGCCGGCAAGAAGCTGTTGCCACTACTCAGCAGCACGGCCGAGAAGGACGCGCTGCGTGCGGACCTCGCGCGAACCGTCGCCGAAGTCGGCACGCTCAAGTGGCGACAAGGAGATGCGCGACTCGCGTTGCAGGCCGCCAAGGAAGCGGAGTCGCTTGATGCATCGGTGCAGCATCTGCCACTGCTGACGGCCCGGCTGCAGGCACAAGACGAAGGTGTAGAAGTGATGGCGCGGCAGTTGTCGCTCGCGTCTTTGGATAAGCAAACAAGCGACGGCGCCCTGGTCGTCGCTGGCAAGAAGGCGGAGGTCGCCGTGATCCACGGCGACGGCGCGCCTTTGCCAATGGCGACGTTTGCGGGCCTGCTCGAGGAGTCGCGCTACTCGTGCGAGGCCTGCCACGGCCCACTCGATCGCGACGTCGCCCAGTGCCCACGCTGCGGCGCGTCCGAACCAGCAACACTCGTCGAACCCAACCTCGTCGAATCGATCGAGTCGCCGACCGAAGCAATGGATCGCATCGACGTCAACGACGCGCACGTGCAACGCCTCGTGCGCGAACTCGGCAACGGTGACGACGCCGCCCACGACGAACTGATCCACCTCGGCGAACGCGCCGTCGACGAACTGCTGCGCACCGCATGGAAGGGCAGCGGCCGCGTGCGTGATGACGCCATCTCTGTTTTGCGTGAGATGGGGCCCGAGATCGCCTCGGCGCTGTTCCGCGCGAGCGATGCAATCGGCAAACAGCGCTTGCTCGCCGTTGGCACCGGGCCCGAAGCCATCGTCGGCCGGATCGTGCAGAGCTACGACAGCGAGGCGCTGCCGCACATGCAGGCGCTGTTCGCGTCGTCGCGACCCGATCACCGCCGCATCCTGATCGACTACTTCCTCGGTCTTGGCGACGTGGTTGCGTTCCAGTCGGTGCTCGAACGCTTCCCGCCGATGGAGATCCTGCACCGGTTGAACCACGCCGAGCCTGAGGTCTTGACTCGCTTCCTCGGCGCGATTCCACGCGGCCACTTCCTCGTCGATTCGTTGCTGCTAGAGCACACGTTCTATCGTGATGACGCTCTGCTCGCCGCAGTACCCGATGCCGAGGATCCTGAAGTGCTCGTGCAGGTCATGCTTGCGCGTGGGCCAACACGCAGCCTGACGACGGGCTTGATCAACGGGGTTGGCGACGATCGTCTCGCGGCGACTTCACAACGCGTGCTCGAAGAGCTCGGCACGCAAGTGCTCGAACACGTGCTCGCAGCCTTTGCCGATCCGGACTCGAGTGAGCAGGTGCAGAAGCGGCTGGCACGCGTGCTCGTTCGTGGCGGCGCGGAAGCTGCCGGCCAGATCGCCGATGGCTTCGGGCCAGAACCGACGATGCTCGACGATCGTCTGCGCGAACTGCTCGTCATCATTGGCGACACCGCGGTTGAGCCGATGAGCGCGGCGTATGAGCGTTCTGGTTGGCTCGAGAAGGTCACCGGTGGCTTGATCCGCCGCCTCAACAACCGCCGTGTTCAGATTGCGCGCGCACTCGGCGACCTCGGCACCAAGCCGGCGCAGAAGGCGCTCAAGCAACTGCACAAACGCGAGAAGGACGACAACCTGCGGCTGCACCTGCAGCGGGCCATGCACGGCCAGGGGGATGTCGATGGGTAAGATCGGAGATGTTGTTCGCAAGAGCCTGTGGGCGCCGGTGAAGGCGATCCTGCCGAAGAACCCGTGGCTGCGTGTACTCGTCTACGCGCTGCCGATCGTGCTGCTGCTGGCTCTGTTCGGCCCGGCGCTCGAGGTCGTGCTCAAACTCGTCGACCTGGTGATCCGGGTCATCGAGCCGATGCTGCAGACGACAATCGGTCGCATCCTGTTGGGGCTCGTCGTCGTGACGATCACGTCGCTGCTGCTCTTCTGGTTGCTGCGGCGTCGGGTGCGCGACATGCGCGCGGAAGCGACCCTCGGTCGCCATCTGCAAGGTACTGCTGCGTTGGTTGGCCTCGATCGCAAGAAGAGCCGCGACCTGTTCCGCCGCGTGTCGAAGTACCGCGGGCCGTTGCCCGACCGCTACCCGCACGTCGTGCAGGACGCCAACCTCAAACTTGCGCGCCAGAGCCTCGAAGCCAACCGCGTCGACGAAGCGCTCGGTTGGTTGGCGCGCGTCGTCGAGCCAGGATTGCCGAAGGAGCTGTCGCGTTCGCTGCTGCAACTGCGCCTCGAAGCGTTGCGCCGTCAGGGCGAAGTGTTGCCGGCAACGCTGCGCCGCGAAGCTGAGCAAGCGGTCGAGAAGTTCCCCGAAGACGTGCAGATGCTCGCTGTGCTTCGCGACCTTTCGGAGGCCGAGGGCAAGCCGGAAGAAGTGCTGCAATGGCAGGAGAAGATCGCCAAGCATGCACCGCCGGCGACGGCTGTTCGCGAACGGCAACGCTATGTGGATGCACTGGTCGCCGCTGGCGAGCGTGCGTTGCAAGACGACAAACCTGACGTTGCCAAGAAGCTCGCGAAGCGTTTGCAGAAGGCAGAACCCGACGGTGCGTCCGGCAAGCTGTTGCTGGGGGACGTGCATCGTAAGGCCGGAGAGTTCCGGCAAGCGGTGCGGTTGTATGGCGGCACGGCGTCGCCGACGGGGCTGGATCGCATCGCCGAGTTGCTCAGTGAGAATCCGGGCGTGATCGAGCCGCGCGAGCTGTTGGCGAACTGCCCGATGCAGGGCGGATTGCTGTTGGTTGCTCGCGAGCTGGCACGCGGTGGCGAGACACTGCGTGCCGAACGTGCGGCGCGCGTTGCGGCCGAGTCTCTTGGCCCGACACCGACGGTGTGCGCCGTTCTAGCCGAGGTCTTGGACTTGTTGGGTCAGGATCAGAAGGCGCAGTTGTTGCGCGAGCAGACGGTGGCTCGCCTACTTTCGCCGCCCAGCAGTTAGGAGTCCTGGGACGCGGTCGGAGGCGCCTCGCCAAGCATCTCCGCGATGTGCTCAGGTAACGCTGGGACGGTGCAGGTTAAGGCTCGTTGGTCACGACGAGGTCCGTGCTGCGGACGGGGCGACCCAGTTCGAACGACTGCGCTTCTCGCAAGTTGGTGTCCAGGAAGCTGCAGTCGGCCACTAGACAAGTCAGACGCACACCTGAACCAGCAGAGGATCTGGAAGGCCCTCTGTGACCTAGGTGGCGCAGTGGGTGTCATCCCTGTGGGCTCAGGTTGAATCGTTCCCGGAGATGTCGTCCCAGGACTGACTCGACCATCGCCATCACGTCTTGGATCTGCTGGTCGAACTCGGTCGTCCTGCCGGGTTGTTGGTAGAGAACCTTCCGCTGCTCCACCTTCTCCTCGCGAGGGACGCCCTGTTCTTGCGCCATCCAGTGTGTGTGTTGCAACGTCGCCTGGATGTTCCAGATGGACTCAGTTAGCCTGCTTGCTTCCATCGGGCAGGAACACCTCTAGGGCGACGCTAGCGTTGTAGAACTCAAGCCACGCGCTGTGAGTTTTCTTGATGACTTCGTCCCGTTGCCGGTCAGATGCTTGCTGGTCCGTTTCTCCTTCCTTCGGATACACCATGGCGAAGGGGCTTCTTGCCACCTGGAGCTTGCGGTGCCAGACGATTGCGGCCTTGTAGCAGTCGCGACACGCGTCGAAGAGTGCGGTGCCCTGAAGCTGCTTCCGCCACGCATTGATGCCGATAATACCGATGCCGAATGCGGCGACGGTGAAGCTGGACTCAATGACGCCGATGACATCCTTTGCGAGGCTGCTGTCGCATAGTGCAATCGAGATCACGACGAGCATTGCCCCGACGAAGCCCGCAAAGAAATGCGTGAGCCAGCGGTCACTCAACGTAGAGGGCTTTTTGTTCATCAAGCGCGGCGTTGGTGAGCCCCTTCTAGGTAGAGAAGGCAGCATCGCCTCAAGTGCAACCCAGAACCACAGGGGCATTGGTTGATCTTGCCCCGGAAAAGTGGACACCCAGTTAGGAGTCAGAAGGCTCCTGAAGGAAGATGTTCACGATGGGCAAGTCCCGCAGAAACCATAGCCGCGAGTTCAAGCTCGAGGCAGTGAAGCAGGT